>TARA_B100001057_G_scaffold396779_1_pt1 | contig 12431 bp, 9 predicted proteins | sample TARA_B100001057 | Tara Oceans TARA_B100001057 (sample SAMEA2621839) | marine metagenome | biome: marine biome (ENVO:00000447); feature: surface water layer (ENVO:00002042); material: "saline water (ENVO:00002010), including plankton (ENVO:xxxxxxxx)" | depth 5 m | reverse complement strand
TTCCTATTCCCAGTTTTTTTTTTAGGCCTTTTGCTTTGGACATTAGTTTTTGATAGGTAGTTTGTAGAATTTTTTCGCAACAATTGTGCCAAATTGTAATATCATAGTATATTCAGCAGATCTTTCATTTTAATAAATCGCCAATTTTGTTTATTTTGATGATGATAATTCAAATTGATAATTATTAACTATTAATTACATGATCGATTCATCGGAAAAGATTCAAGTTATTGATTCACATACTGCTGGTGAGCCCACAAGAGTTGTTCTTGATGGGAACTTGAAATTGGGCACAGGAACAATGGTTGAATTGAGAGATCGATTTCAAGAAAATGGTGATTGGTTAAGATCTTCTCTTCTTTCTGAACCAAGGGGATTTGAGGCTATGGTTGGGGCTCTATTGTGCGAATCGTTAGATCCAAGATGTGAGGCGGGTGTTGTTTTTTTTAATAATGCTGGAGTTCTAAAAGGATGTTTGCATGGAACTATGGGTTTAATTAAAACCCTCGAATTTATGGGTAGAATAAGTTCTGGCGAGCATTTCATTGAAACGCCTGTTGGAGTTATAAAGGCAGACCTTCGCAACGATGGTTCAGTACAAGTTACTAACGTTCCCAGTTATCGTTATTTGAGTAATGTCGAACTTAAAGTAGAGGGTTATGATAACGTAAAAGGGGATGTGGCTTGGGGAGGTAACTGGTTCTTCTTAGTTGAAAGTGGTGGTCCAGAAATAAGTCATTCAAACATCAGGGAATTATCCAGTTTTTCTGTTGCTGTAATGAATGAGCTAGAGAGTTCATTCATTACAGGAAAGGATGGCACAAGAATTGATCACGTAGAGATTTTTGGGCCGCCGGAAGATTCTATTATTGCGGATTCCAAAAATTTTGTCATGTGCCCTGGAGGAGAATATGATCGTTCGCCATGTGGCACTGGAACTAGTGCTAAATTGGCATGTCTTCATGATTCTGGTAAGCTTAAAGTGGGGCAAAAGTGGAAACAGTCAGGTATTTTAGGAACTGTATTTGAGGGTGAAATTCTTCAGGAAAATCATGGGAATATTATTCCTTTGGTCAGTGGTCAGGCTTGGGTGAATGGAAAATATGAGTTGATTGTTGATCCTTCAGATCCATTCCGATACGGTTTTAAATAATAAATCAGTGATGAAGTCTTTCTTGGTTTTTGCTTTTTTAACTGCCTTGGCTTGAGAGTTTTGGAGTTAATAGGGATAAGACAAAACCTCACCTTCGAGCGGCGTGGTTTTATGTTCCTATTGGGGTTGTTAGGCGTGGTTTTTTTCCTCATGAAGGGGATGCAGATATTCCAAAATTTACGGGTAGTAGAACGGAAGTTAAAAAAGACTCTAACACATCAATAGGAATACAACCTCTAGAATTGACTCCCACGCTTGGACCTCTTAGAGGTTTTGAAGACAAGGTGACGTTAATTACTGGATTGGATAGAACTTTTCAAGAAGGCACAGATGTACACGCTCAATGTGCTTCGTGCTTTCTAACGAGTGCAGCCCCTTATAGTGTTAAACAATCGCCATATCCTCAGTCTCGAACTTTAGATCACATAGTTGCTGCACATCTTTCCAAGAATACCCCATTTAGAACTCTAGAATTTAGCTGTAATAGCCATAAGGATAATAAAGAATCAATTCAATTTGATAATATATCATGGTTTGACACGGAACATGTTGCTCCAAGTATGAGAGATCCTAGAAGAGTTTATAGCCGCCTCTTTGGTGGTGAGGGCCTCAGAACATATCAAAATATAACTGATCTTGTTTTAGAGGATGCGAAGAGTATGCAGAGAGACCTTGGTTATTCGGACAAAAACAAGTTTTCTGAGTATTTTGAATCGATTCGCTCAATTGAAGTTCAAATGGAGAGACTCGAGAAAATGAAAGAACGGATTTCTTTATCTGGCATTGAAGAGCCTGCCGATGCTCACATGCCTAGAGGTGAATATATAAGGTTAATGGGTGATTTAATGGTAACGGCTTTGCATGTTGGATTAACAAATGTTGCAACCTTCATGGTTGGTCCTGAAAGATGGGATACTCCTTATATGTATGAGAGCCTTTTTGGTAAGCCTCGTAGTCACCATCAGATGTCTCACAATCAAGGTAAATTCATCAATGATCTTTTAAAGGTAGATCATTTTCATATGGAGCAGTATGCATACTTAATTAATAAGATGGATTCAATTGAGGAATATGATGGGACTTCTCTTTTGGATAATACTATTTTTACTTATGGGTCCGGTCTAGGTGATGGAGCGACCCATCAATATAGTTCGCTACCAATTATAGTCGCGGGTTCAGGCAGAGGGAAATTAATCACTGGAAAACACATTAATGTATCTAAGGACTCTGGTTCTGTTCCTAAGAAATCCGGAAAGTATCCGCAACTCTATCATGGTTTACCTTTGGCTAATTTGTGGTTAACTCAGGCTAAGGCGCTGGGACTTGAAATTAATAGTTTTGCAGATAGTTCTGGAGAAATCAGTCAACTGATTGCTTAAATTTGGAAAAATTAAAAAGTGATTATGTAAGCTTGCGGTCTTTACATATAGAGCCAAATTAATAACTATGAGTTCGGTTGACCACATGATGGCACGCAAATTCTCCATTGGCATTATTTTAGTCACATTCTTCTGCGTTATTTCGCAGGCCGTAGCTGATGATCACACTAATCTAGAATCCATGAGGATAGGGGACTCTTCTTTAAAGGTTTCTAGCCTGGAGTTAATGTTAGACCCTTTGACAGTAGAGGAGCTTCAAGAGCTTGCTTTGGCCTGGCGAGATAGTCTTAAAAAAACCATTCATAAAATTTCAGAACTTGGCCTAAAAGTTGGGGAATTAAATGAAAATGATAAGAAAAAAGAAGATGATTTAATTGAAGAAAAAAACAAATTACTAATCCTTTTCCGAGAGGTAATTTCTGAACTAGAAATTAAAGGTGGAGATATGGAAACTTTTAAAGCTTATGCTGATGCTGTTTCTAAAGCTCAGATTGTCACGAGTTCAGACGGTACATTTTGGTCTAAGTATTCTTCTTGGTTTAGATCAAAAGAAGGGGGTATCAAGTTTGGAATTCAATTGCTCAAGTTTATTGGTGTCATGCTGACTTTTTGGTTTTTGGCAGGTTTGCTGAGGCGTGTAGTTCGAAAAGCTGCAGAGAAAAGCGATCGATTTTCCGAGTTGCTCGAGCAATTTATGATTAAGATTTCATTTCGGGCTGTCATGATTGTCGGTTTGATAGTAGCACTTGGAACTGTGGGTATTAATGTTGCCGCTTTGCTTACTGTAATCGGTGGCGCTTCATTTATTATAGCCTTTGCTCTTCAGGATACTCTTAGCAATTTTGCAGCCGGAATAATGTTACTCATATACCGGCCATTTGATGTAGGGGATATGGTCGAAGTGGGAGGAGTTTCCGGGAAAATTGATCAAGTGAGTTTGGTTAGTACAATTATTAGAACATTTGACAATAAGATTGTTCTAGTACCCAATAAAAATGTATGGGGTCAGATTATAACTAATTCTTCAACTCCTAAAGAGAGGAGAGTTGATATGATTTTTGGTATTGGTTATGATGATAATGCTGATAAAGCAAAACAAATACTCACTAAGATTGTTAAGGACCACGATCTTGTACTTGAAGATCCCGAACCAACGATTCAGCTACATGAGCTTGCTGATTCATCTGTAAACTTTATTTGTAGACCTTGGGTAAAAACAGCAGATTATTGGCAAGTTCATTGGGATGTCACTCAAACCGTTAAAGCGGAATTTGATAAATCAGGTATTAGCATACCTTATCCTCATCAAGAATTGCATATAAAGCAGATTAAGTAGGAATTAAGATCAATTATTTTTGATCTTTGCATAAATTCTGCTTAAATCGGCTTCATTATTTCAATCATATTTAAAATGTCAGAATCTCCTACCATAATTTACACAAAGACAGATGAGGCTCCTGCTTTGGCTACATATTCTTTACTGCCGGTTATAAAGTCTTTTACACGTTCATCCGGCATTCAAGTTGAGACTCGTGATATATCATTGTCAGGTCGTATCCTTGCTAATTTTCCCGATTACTTAAAAGAAGAACAAAGAATTAATGATGCTTTGGCTGAGTTAGGAGAGCTGGCGAAAACTAAGGAGGCAAACATAATTAAGTTGCCTAACATAAGTGCATCAGTTCCTCAGTTAAAATCTGCCATTAGTGAATTACAACAGAAAGGTTATAATTTGCCTGACTATCCTGAGGAACCAAAGGATGATGAGCAGAAACAAATTAAGATTAAATACGATAAAGTAAAAGGTAGTGCTGTAAATCCTGTTCTTAGAGAGGGAAACTCTGATAGAAGAGCACCAAAAGCCGTCAAAGAATATGCTAGGAAAAACCCTCACCGAATGGGGGAATGGTCTAATGATTCAAAAACAAGAGTTGAAACCATGGGTATGGATGATTTTTGTGCTAATGAAAAGTCCATAACTCTTAGCGAGAGTAAAGAATATACTATTCAATTTGTTGATGAAGAGGGCTCCGCGACTCAACTCAAAAGTTCCGCATCACTTTTAAATGGTGAGGTTATTGATGCAACAGTAATGAGAAAAGAGGCGCTTACTGATTTTCTTGATGCACAAATTGAAGTTGCAAAAAAAGAAGGATTACTTTTTTCACTTCATATGAAAGCTACCATGATGAAGGTTTCCGATCCTATCATTTTTGGTCATTGCGTTAAAACGTATTTTAAAGATCTTCTCAATAGCCATGGAGATATCATTGAAGAGTTGGGTGTAGACTTTAATAATGGCTTTGGTGATTTAATTTTAAAAATGGAATCACTTTCTGAAGATAAAAAAGAATCACTCGAGAGTTGTATTCTTGAATGCCTTAATAGTGGTCCAGATTTAGCTATGGTTAATTCTGATAAAGGAATTACAAACCTTCATGTTCCAAGTGACGTAATTATTGATGCTTCAATGCCGGCAATGATACGTGAATCTGGAAAAATGTGGAATAGCCGTGGCGAAACTCAAGATACCCTAGCTGTTATCCCAGACAGTAGTTATTCTTCAATATATCAAAAAACTATCGATTTTTGTAAAGATAATGGCGCGTTTGATCCAATAACCATGGGTTCTGTATCTAACGTCGGTTTAATGGCCCAAAAGGCTGAGGAGTATGGGTCTCACGATAAGACTTTTGAAGCTCCTGGTAATGGGGCGATTCAAGTCGTTGATAATAACGAAAATGTTCTTTTAGAGCACCAAGTTTTTGAGGGCGACATATGGAGAATGTGTCAGACAAAAGATGAGCCTATAAAAGATTGGGTTAAATTGGCAGTTAAACGAGCTCAAGCGACTGGATCTCCTGCCATTTTTTGGCTCAATGAAAAAAGAGCTCATGATGCAGAAATAATCAAAAAAGTTAGGCTATATCTTGAGGATTATGATACGGCAAGTTTAGATATTAGAATTTTAGATCCTGCGCAAGCTACTCAATTTTCATTAGATAGAATTAAGAAAGGTCAAGACACCATATCAGTAACAGGAAACGTCTTAAGAGATTATTTGACGGACTTATTTCCAATACTCGAAGTTGGAACCAGTGCTAAGATGTTATCGATTGTTCCTTTAATGAATGGTGGAGGATTATTTGAAACTGGAGCAGGCGGGTCTGCTCCTAAGCATGTACAACAGTTCGAAGATGAAAATCATTTACGTTGGGATTCTTTAGGAGAATTTCTTGCTTTAGCAGTTTCTTTGGAACATCTGGGACAGCAATTTGACAACTCGAAGGCGCTTACAATCGCCAAAGCTCTGGATTCCGCCAACGCTAGGTATCTACTCGAGAATAAAGCGCCATCCAGAAAAGTTGGAGAGAGTGACAATAGAAGTAGTCATTTCTATCTAGCGATGTATTGGGCAGAGGCTTTGGCTGAGCAGAATGATGACTTAGAATTAAAAAATGAATTCACCTCTATTTCAGAGTCTTTGAGATCAAATGAGGACCAGATTGTAAGTGAATTGTTACAAATTCAAGGATCCCCTGTGGATGTGGGAGGTTACTATCAACCAGATGATGAAAAAGCTGCGTCAAAGATGAGGCCTAGCATCACTTTTAATGATATAATAGATAATATCTGATTCCGTAGTTTCGCGAAATTCACTATCTTTTCTGAAATAGCGGCTCTTAGAAATCAAAACACCCACTGCTTTTCCTATCAGCTGTTTTTTCTGCATAAAAATTTGTCCTCAAAGGTTTGCTTATTTAGGCTCTTAGGGAGAAAATGAAGTATGTTTTCCGCTAAAATAGCAACCAAGCTATTTTGCCTCCATTACCTTTTGCTTTGGGTGCAATTATCTTTATTTGGTGGTGAGCCAATTAAGGGTCACTGGTCATTTATTCCACCGGAGCCTCCAAAAAGTCCGAAAGTTTTAGATAAAGATTGGGTTGGTAATCAAATTGACAAATTCATTTTGTCAAAACTCGAAGATAAAGGTCTTACTCCTGCTAAAACAGCAAGCCCTTCTCAGCTCATTAGAAGAATTTATTATGACTTGATTGGTTTGCCTCCTGAACCAGCCGTGGTAAAAAAATTTATCGAAGAGTATTCTTTGGATCTTTATAAAAAAATTATTGATGACTTATTGGAATCTCCCAGATATGGAGAGCGGTGGGGTAGGCATTGGCTTGATGTGGCGCGATATGGTGATTCAAATGGGGGGGATGAAAATCATGCCTACCCACATGCATGGAGATATCGAGATTATGTAATTGATGCTTTCAATAAAGATATCCCATTTAATGATTTCATTAAGCAGCAAATCGCTGGTGATCTGCTCAGTGCCCATCCAAAAGATCAATCTAGAAATTTAACTGCAACAGGGTTCCTGGCAATTGGAACAAAAATTCTTGCTGAGAAAGATTCTGTTAAAAAACAAGCTGACATCGTAGATGAGCAGATTGACACTTTAAGTAGATCATTAATGGGTATCAGTGTTTCTTGTGCTCGTTGTCATGACCACAAGTTTGACCCAATTCCTACTGCAGACTATTATGCTTTGGCTGGAATTTTTAATAGCACATTAATTGAAGATCAAGTTGTCGAGAAAGACCAAGTTATTAATGTAATTGCTAAGAAAAAATCTCAAATCAAAGATATTGATAAAAAGTTAGGGGTATTAGATAAAGAATTGCAAAATCTTATTGATTCAGAGTTTACTGTTCGATGGGAAGCCGAAGATTTTCTTCGTGGTAATATTAAAATTATTGAAGCAGGAAATGATAGTGAGGTAACTTATATATCTGATCCTGGTTCCCAAGATAATTTTGCTGAATACAAGATTAATGTAGAAAAGTCAGGGACTTACTCTTTCGAATTTCGGTATGCCGCAAAAAGCGCAAGGCCTGCAAGTTTAATTGTTAACGATAATAAGGATAAAATTTACCCGATTTTGGATAAAGTTACAGGAGGTTGGAGTTCGCAATATCAAAAGTGGATTCAAGAGGCGTATGTCCATTTAGAAATGGGAAATCACATTATCAGAATTGAATCAAAGCCTCTCATGTCTCATTTGGATAAAATACGTATTTCTTTGGTTACTGACTTAGAGAAGTCAAAAAAACTCAGGAAAGAATTAAAAAACTTAACTCAAAAGTTATACAGCCTTAAGTCTAAGAAAGAAAATACATACAAAGTAATGTCAGTAAAAGACGGAGAAATTGTTGATGCAAATATTAACGTCAGAGGAGATCCTCACTCCAAAGGGGATATAGTGAAGAGAGGATTTCTTACAAAAATCAGACCTTTGAAAAAAATATTATGTAATGGTAATTCCAGCGGTAGATTAGAGTTAGCCAATTGGATGACTCAACCTGATCATCCCTTAACGGCTCGGGTTATAGTCAACAGAATTTGGTATTGGCACTTTGGAAAAGGAATCGTTACTACCATAGATGATTTTGGAACTACTGGAGATTCTCCTTCGCATCCTGCCCTTCTTGACTTTTTAGCGATAAATTTTGTTGAAAAAGGTTGGTCCATTAAGGATCTGCATCGTTTGATAATGCATTCAAATACATATAGGATGAGTGTTAATAATTTTGATCGGTTAGCATTAACAAAAGATCCCGATAATTTATTATACTCAAGGCGCGATATTCGCCGCCTAGAGGCGGAATCTTTTAGAGATTCTATTCTCATGGTTTCAGGTAATCTTAATTTTTCTCCACCAACGGCTCCATTGTCTGTCAAGAGTCAAGATCCCTCGCCGGCAGATCTTTTAAATAACCGTCAAAGTTACGAAGCTTTCTTTTTTAGGAGTGTCTATCTTCCAGTAATACGATCTCATGGCTACGATTTACTTGCTCTTCTAGGGTTTCCAAATGCAACGACTACAGTAGGTCAAAGGTCTCAAACCACTGTTCCGACTCAAGCATTAATGATGATGAATAACCCATTTATTATAGATCAATCCAAGAGTTTGGCGCTTAGATCTGATGATATACGTGAACTATATATGGTCCTTTTTTCTAGGTATCCCAGCGATAGCGAAACGCGATGGGTGCAAGAATTTCTTCAAAATAATACCAAGATTAATGGAGAGAAGAAGGCGTGGGAATCACTGTGTCATACTTTGTTAATTTCAAATGAGTTTATTCATGTCTGGTAGCCAAGATATCAATATGATTTCCAGAAGATCTCTTCTTAACAAGATGTGTGTTGGGTTTGGTGGGCTTGCTTTTAACTCGATAATTTCGAATGCAGCTTCCAAAGTAAATAATTCTCGTTTTCCTAATTTTAGAGCTCGGGCCAAAAGAGTTATTTTTCTTTTTATGCACGGAGGACCTTCGCATGTTGATTTATTTGATTATAAACCTGAGCTATACTCTAATGATGGTAAGGCCTTGCCTTTCGCAGAGAGAAAGGTTCAATTTGCTGCTAGGGGTAATATATTTGCCCCTCCATGGTCATTTCGTCAGGTTGGTGATAGCGGTCACTGGATGTCAGACCTATGGAAACATTTACCCGAAGTGGCTGATGATTTATGTATGCTTAATTCTCTATGCGAGACAAATGTCTCACACGGTGGTGCCTGTATGAAGTTACATACTGGAGATGAAGCATTATTACGGCCTAGTATGGGTTCTTGGATTAGTTATGGTCTTGGATCAGAAAATAAAAATCTTCCATCATTTGTAACTATTTGTCCTACTTCTTTACATGGAGGAGTCAATAACTTCGGCTCAGCATTCTTACCTGCTCGGCATCAAGGAGTACCTCTAGGAGCTCCTGGATATCCAAATACTTCAGGGAAAGATGCCAAGTTTCATTATATGAAAAATCTTAGTTCTGGGGGAGTAGAAGAGCAGTTGCAAATTGATTTGTTACGCAAATTACATCAGGGAAATGAAATAGAAAATGATCAACTTGATGCTCGAATCAATAGTTTTGAACTAGCCTTTAGAATGCAGATGGCTGCACCTGAAGTTACTAATTTATCTCGAGAGTCTAAGTTAACTCGTGAACTTTATGGAATTGATGGATCTGAAACTGATAATTTTGGTAGACAATGTTTGTTGGCTAGAAGACTAGCTGAAAAAGGTGTTCGTTTCATTCAAGTTAGTCATGCTAATAGTCTTCCCTTCAATAATGAACAATGGGATCAGCATTCTCATCTTGAAAAGGGGCACTCTATAAATGTTCAGCAAATCGATAAGCCGATTACTGGTTTAATTAAGGATCTAAAGGCTAGAGGTTTACTTGAGGACACCCTAGTTGTCTGGGGTGGTGAATTCGGTAGAACGCCAACGGCGCAAAAAGGAAATAATGAAATTGGAAGAGATCATCATCCAGATGGATTTACGATGTGGATGGCTGGTGGTGGTGTCCGTCCGGGTTTCAAATATGGTTCTACTGACGAATTTGGGTATCATGCTGTAGAAGACAGAATGACAATTCACGACCTTCACGCTACGATTCTTTATTTGATGGGTATTGATCATACTGATCTTACATATAATCACAATGGAAGAGACTTTCGGCTCACTGATGTTCATGGCAACATTGCTCAAAAAATAATATCATAGTAATGGTATTATACTTATACAAGAGTTCCACCGCATGAACTTCCAGCGCCTGCAGTACAACCAAAACAGTGAGTTGCAGTTCTTATAGGATGTTCTTTGAATTCTTTAAGATCAATTTCCCAAACTTTGATGTTTTTATTATTTTGGTAAGCTGGTAAATCAACCATTTGATTGAAGTCACAATCAAATACTTCCCCAAGCCAGTTTACATTAATAGTATCTTTACACATCAGGCTATCCACTGTTGAGGAATTAAATGAATCTTTTAGTAATGAATAATATTCGTTGATTTTTCCATTTCTTTTCAACCAACTAGCAAATCTAGAAATTGGCATATTCGTGATACAGAAAAGCTTATTGAAAGAAATTGAGAAATGTTTTTTCATTTCTTCTTTGTATTTTTTTTCAAGTTTTTCTTGATCAGGGGGTAAGAAATCTCCAGATGGGTTATATACAAAGTGTAATGGAAGGTGAGGATTGATTCCGTAGCCTAAATTATTTAATTTTTTGAAAGCGCAAATACTTTTATTGAAGACGCCACCTCCTCTTTGGTTTTCAACGTTTTTTGGTTCGTAGCAAGGCATTGAAGCTATAATTTGAATATTATTTTCAGCTAAGAAATTTGCTACCCATTCATATCCCGGTTCTTCAATTATTGTAGCATTCAGTCTAGTAATAATTTTTCGAGGAACATTAAATTTTCTAACTTCTGTTATCAGTTTTTGATAATCAGGAACCATCTCTGGAGTTCCGCCGGTAAGATCTAAAGTTTGTATATCAGTAGATGAAAACCATTTAATTATTTTAGATATTGTTTCAGATGAAATGATTTCTTTTCGATTGGGACCCGCATTTACGTGGCAATGGATACAACTAATATTACAGAGTTTTCCCATGTTTAACTGCAATGTTTTTATTTGCTTTCGCTTCAGTGAAACTCCATGTGCTTCAAGAATTGCATTAAAATTATAATTATTAGCCACTAAAAAAATTAATATAAATACTTACTATATTATTTTATAAAAAAATATATATTTATCGTAGTATGGTTAATTAAACTGTATCATTTTAAAAAAAGTTAATACTTTATGAGTACTTCTTTAATACTTTCAAATTTATGGACTTGGGTCGTCCCGCTATTTATTTTTATTATTTTATTACTATGGGTTATCGGATTGTATAATGCGCTCATCAAGTTACGTAATTTTTATGAGAATTCTTGGGCGCAAATTGATGTTCAGCTTGAAAGGCGGTACGATTTAATCCCTGATCTCGTGGAGTCCGTAAAAGGATTTATGAAACATGAAAGTGAAACTTTGGAAGCAGTGATTCAGGCAAGAAACAGTGCTGTTCAAGCAAAGACACAGACTTCATCAAATATTGGTGATGCGGAAAGCATGGGAGCGTTAATGGTTGCAGAGGCAGGTCTTGGAGGCGCTCTAGGTAATTTATTTGCTCTTTCTGAAAGTTATCCTGATCTAAAATCAAATCAAAATATGCAACAATTACAGGAAGAACTATCTAGTACGGAGAATAAAATTGCTTTTGCCAGGCAGGCTTTTAATGACAGTGTGACTTCCTACAACAACAAGAGAGAATCGTTTCCTTCTAATATTTTTGCTGGCATTTTTGGATTTAGAGATAAATCTCTTTATGAAGTTCGCGAAGAAAAAAGAGAGAAAGTTGCAGTTAAATTTTAACTGATTAGAATCTATTCATCTGATGCTTGTTAAATGAATTTCTTTGAATCTCAGGATCTTGCCAGGAGAAATTCTAAAATACTAATATTCTATTATTTAATTGCTGTTCTTGGTATTTCTAGCCTCATTGGTTTAAGTGTTCTTTACGCAAGGAGTTGGTTGCTGGAATCAGAGGGGGGAATGCGGCATTTAGGAGAAAGTGTAAATTTCTTCGATTTAAAAGTATTTCTACTAAGCGCAGGTCCAGTTTTAGCCATAATTCTATTAGCTTCCTTTTTTAAGTCACTTGCTCTTTCAAAAGGAGGTGGGGCGATGGTTGCTAAATCTTTAGGTGGCCGTGAAGTTGATAGGTCTACAAATAATCATAAAGAACGCGTTCTTGTAAATGTTGTTGAAGAAATGTCCATTGCCTCAGGAGTCCCTGTGCCGAGTATTTTCATACTTGATCAAGAGGATGATATTAATGCATTTGCAGCAGGGTACACTCCAAGTGATGCGGCTATTGGCGTAACGAGTGGTTGTTTAAATTTTCTTAATCGAGATGAACTTCAAGGTGTTATAGCCCATGAATTTAGCCATATTTTAAATGGTGATATGAGGCTTAACATCCGAATGA
>TARA_B100001057_G_scaffold177341_1_pt1 | contig 12432 bp, 8 predicted proteins | sample TARA_B100001057 | Tara Oceans TARA_B100001057 (sample SAMEA2621839) | marine metagenome | biome: marine biome (ENVO:00000447); feature: surface water layer (ENVO:00002042); material: "saline water (ENVO:00002010), including plankton (ENVO:xxxxxxxx)" | depth 5 m | reverse complement strand
CACTTAGATAAAAGAAAAGTTATTTTGAGGCCTGAAAATAAAAACTACAAAGATATTGAAATTAATCCTTCTATTGAAAGCTTTGATATTGAAGGAAAATGTCTTGGTGTTCTGAGGAATTATAATTAGCTTTTTTCAAGAAAAAATATTTTCTTTGGTTTAATAGCTTCTTTTACCAACTCTTTTTGTTCATCCTCATCAAGCTTATAAAAATTATCTGGACATTCATATTCATCTTCTCCAAATTTGAGGACTTTTTTAAATTTAAATGCTTTTCCTAATTTTTTAATTTTTATTCCGATTGGTATCTTAGATTCTTCTTCAAAACCTAAGATTCTAAGAGATTTCAAAACCTTGATTCGATCACCTTCATCCTGATAATTGAAGGCATCGGGATCATAAGTTACTCTTCCTTTAAGTTTGGTAGCCTTATTAAAGCCATTAAATTCAGTGTATTCACCAAATCTTCCATTTTTCAAAGTTACTGGAATACCGCTATTTGGCTCAATAAATAAAATATTTTCTTTATTAGACCTATCAATCAGCTCTAGTGCTCTATTAAGTCCAATATTCAAAATATCTTCATCTTCATCAGGAGTGCCGAAAATCTTTTTATCCTCATTTAATGTCCATATGCAAGGACCATTTATACTTATATCAGCATAGACTGGCTCGCCTGTGTCAGGATGAGCTCCGAGATCTTTTGGAAGCAAAGCATACGTTTCGAATTTGATTGATTTCTCAAATACTGGCTTTGTCCATTGACATTCTCCACATCCAACAAAAAATCCCCACCTGCCATATTTAATACTTATTTCATTAGAACATTTAGGGCAATTATCTATAACCTCCCCCTTAATATTTTTTGGAAAAGCTCTATAGCCAATTTGTTCGTTTAACATATCCAAAACTTCTCTAGTCCTAAATTCTTCAATTCTAGATATGTGTTCAAGTAATTTGGCATAAAAATCATCTAAAACATCGGTCCAAAGTGTTGAACCTGAAGATACCTGATCTAAGCCTTTCTCCAATTCTGCAGTAAAGTCTATTTCAATAAAGAAAGACTCATATGCCTTGGACAGATAAGACACCAAGATCCTGCCTAAATCTGAAGGATTTATGCTTTTTGCTCCAAAAGTATATTTTCTATCTCTAAGATTTTTTACAGTATTTGCATAAGTTGAAGGTCTTCCAATGCCTTCATCTTCCATGTTTTTGATTAGTGATGCTTCTGAGAATCTTCGTGGAGGAGTTGTAAATTTTTGTTCCGCGATGACATTATTTATATCTAAGTTCGAATCATCAAAGATTCCTTTTAGTTTTTGAGATTCCTCTGTATCAAGATCATCTTTCAAGATTCTTTCAAAACCATCAAAAATAATTTCTCTGCCGCTTGTCCTGAGTTGAAAATTCTTATCATCATCCTCGATCAAAATTGTTTTTCTGAGATATCTAGAGTTTTGTAATTGGCTAGCTACTGTTCTTTGCCAAATTAAATTATATAGATTCTGCTGATCTTGATTTAATCCATCAGTATCCTCAGGTTTATTTCTGATATCAGTTGGCCTGATTGGTTCATGAGCCTCCTGAGCATTGGCGGCTTTAGATTTATAAATTTTTGGTTTCTCAGGAAGATAATCTTTTCCAAGCTCTTTAGATATTAAGCTTCTTATTTCATCTATTATTTCAGCACTAATTCCTATCCCATCTGTTCTCATGTAAGTAATTAAGCCTGATTCATATAAAGATTGAGCTACTTGCATTGTTCTTTCTGGGTTAAAAAATAATTTACTTGACGCTGTTTGTTGGAGCGTTGAAGTTCTAAATGGTGCCTTTGGAGAATATGAAACTTCTTTGTCTTTTATTTCTTTGATCCTAAATTTTGTATTTTCTATTTCTTCCTTAAGATTATTTGCTTCATCTTCATTATTGATGGGTGTTTTTTTTAAATCCTCTCCATTATGTTTGATTAAATCTGAGCTGAAAGTAGAGTCTTTTGTATTAAAATCTACCTTCAACGGCCAGAATTCTACTGGACAAAAAGCATCAATTTCATCTTCTCGAGTGCAAATCATCCTCAAGGCAGGAGATTGGACTCTTCCTGCTGATTTTGCTCTAGGAACATGTCGCCATAAGAGCGGACTAACTTTGAACCCAATTAAATGGTCTAAAACTCTTCTAGCTAAATAAGCTTCTACAAGAAATTGATCTATGTCTCTTGGATTTTCAACTGCTTGTTTTATTGCTGACGAAGTTATTTCGTTAAATGAAATTCGATAAATTTGTCTTCCTTCAATTAAGTTTTTGTCTTTTAGATGATCTAAGATATGCCATGCAATTGCTTCCCCTTCTCTATCTGGATCGGAGGCTAAATATATACCATCTGAATCTTTTGAAAACTCTCTAATTTCCTTTAATGTTTTTCTTCCTTTTGAAGTTGATTCCCATTTTAAATTTTTCCAGTCTTTAGGATCTACAGCAGATTCGTCATCTTTTAAGTCTCTAACATGCCCCAAACATGCATGAACTTTCCAAATATCTTTAGGGAATCCTTTTTCAAGAAATCCTTGTATTTTTTTTGCTTTTGCTTGAGATTCTACTATTACTAAATTTTTCATCCTTTTTTAGTATTGATTAAAAAAGAAATTTTTGTCAATCTAATTTAGCAATTCTTCAACCACTTTCGGCCCTTCGTAAACAAAACTGGTGTAAATTTGAGCCAATTTTGCGCCGTTATCTAATCTTTCTATAAGGTCTGATTTATCAGAAATTCCTCCCGAGGAAATAACAAAACTCTCATTGCCTAGTAAGTTTTTTACTTTCTTTAACATATTCAGAGACTTTGTCTTCAGTAATTTACCACTTATGCCACCTGAAATATTTTTATATTTACCCATAGTTGTATTTGAAACTATAAAGCCAGAAATGCCGTTGATAAGTGAGGTTGAGATAATTTTTTCGATGTTACTATCTTCCTCATCTGGAGAAAGCTTTAGAAATATTGGGACATCTTTTTTGTGACTTTTTTGAAGACTATTTGCTTTAAGAATTAACTCTTTTGTCAAATGTTCTATGTAATCTTCTGAGCTTAACTTTCTTAAGTCTGAAGTATTTGGAGAAGATATATTTACAGCAACGTAATCTGCTACATGAAAACAACTCTCCAAGCAATATAGATAATCTTTGAAAGCAGTTTCGATGGGAGTATCTTTATTTTTTCCAATACTAATCCCAAGAATCCCTGAAAAATTGGGTTTGTTCCGAACGATATTTTCTACGCCCTTTAAAATGCCAGGATTATTAAATCCTAACCTATTTATCAAAGAGAGTTCATTACTAATCCGCTTAATCCTTGGGTGATTATTACCTTTTTGTGCTATCGGGGTAAAAGTACCTACTTCAATGAAACTAAAACCAATTGAGCTAAGAGCATCAAAGTATTTTCCTTTTTTATCTACTCCTGCAGCTAATCCTAAACAATGTCTAAATTCTAGATTTTTTAATGGAATTTTCTTAAATTTTAAATTTGCTTTTGGCTTAAAAAAATTTTTATTTACCGAAAAGATAAATTTAATTGAATTTAAACTTAACGAACTAGAAGTCTCCGGAGGCAAAATTCTCATGAAAAGAATCAAAATTTTTAAAGTTTTATTTTTTAGAAATTTCATTTCCTTGATAAATTATCATAAATTTATTAAATAATACTTTGCATTCAAAGAATAAGTTATATAATACCTCCAGAATCTGCCCAATTTTGGGCTATGGAGAGGACATATATGAGAACACTTAAAATATTATTTTTGACAATAGCTCTTTCTTTGAGCCCACTATCTTTTTCTCAAGGTGGTGCAGGTGGATCCAGCGCAGCTGGTTCTGCAGGCGCTTTATCTAGTGGTGTAATTGCCGCTATAGCAGCCGCTGTCTTAGCTGTTGCTGCAATAGTAGATGCACAAGATGGAGAAAAAGTTACATTACCTCAAGCAATAGAAGCTACTGAAGACGAAGAAGAAGCTACTGAAGAGGAAGAAGAAGATACTACTCCTGCCAGTTCAACAACCGATACTAGTTCAAGTTCAAGCACAAGTTCTAGCACCAGCACCAGCACAAGTTCTAGTACTTCAACTTCGACATCTACATCGTCAGCAACCTCAACTTCATAGTCTTTTTTCAATTACAAAAAGCCTGATTATTCAGGCTTTTTGTATTTCTTCAGTGTCTTATAGAAAACTCTAGGATTTTTAGGAGTAATGTTTTGGTCTGCCTTTACCAAAGTTAGACCATCCTCAGTAATCCAATATGTGTTTTTAAATTTCCAATTTATAAGATTTTTAAGAGATTTTTCTTGATATTTCTTAGTTTTAATTTTTCTGTCTAAAATTGTAACTTCTTCCTCTCCTAAGAAAATTATCTCAGTACTGACAGGTAATCTATACAAGTTAGGATTCTTAAAACTGTAGAACGATGTAAAAGTCTTTTTGTTTAAGCCTGAAAACTTTTTCGTCAGAATTGGATGTTCTTTGTCGAGTTCTAATAGATCTAAAGAATTTTCTAATCCTGAGAACTTAACAATTAATCCTTCCTGAGTATAAATTTTTAAAAGATTCGAAGAAGTCCATTTTAAAAAATTACCTCTATCTTCTTCTAGAACAATTAAAGCATTATCTGAATTACCAAGCCTTACTTGCATCGAAGCATAGGGAACAGAACTTACTACCTCCTCAGGTATATCTACATCTTGTTTAAATATCCTTGATAGATGTTCTCCAATTTCTCCATAAATTCCTGTGTTAGCACATGAAACTAGAATTATGGATAGAAATATAAAGAGTCCATTAAATAACTTCATTCTTCAAAACCGTTTGATAAATATTCCAGCATTAAGGAAGATGTATTTTCTATCATTCCTTCAAGGCCTAATGTTCCTGCAAGAGAAGCTCCACCATCTCTTGTTAAATTTTTCCATACAAACTTTGCATATCCTTTTCTATATTTTCTAGAAACAATATCAAGAGGAATTGAAAAAAATATTCCTTTATCAAAACTACCTTCTCCAAATTCCTCTGCCGAAACATCAGTTTTTGTTGCATATGCTCCAAGCACAAAACCAGATTTAAATGTTTTAGATAAGTTCAATGAAATTCCTGAATCTTTTGCTAAGTATCTTCCACCAGATAAAATTAGTTTGACTCCATCTATTGGTGTTTCCCAAGTCAGGTTTAGATTTCCAGTGAAAGTCTCATATTTCCTAAAACTAAATCTTTGATTAAATTCTCTCTGTTTGACCCAGTAAAAATTACCTGAGATGTACCAAGGTTTGTTAATATCTCTAAATAAAAATTCAGTACCGACCCCTCCATACATTTGCTCTAAATATCCTATTTTCATTCCTGAGATTAACAGACCTTTATTTGAATATATTGGCTTGAATATTCTAGAAAATGTAAATTCAGAAATAGAGTTTTTCCCTTCCTTTAAATATTCTCTGATATCAGATCTTACTTTTGGAAGTCTTGAATATGCTGTGAGTCTGAGTTCATCTAAATTATTGTAAAGATTAAAATTTAGAGCTATGTCCATGAAAGATTTTTTATCAAAAGCAACAGTTTGTCCAAATATAACTCCTAAACCCCCTGCATAGAATGTTTCGGGAGAACCAATATGATTTATTAGATTAGGAGAAATTCCCCACGAATAAATTGGAAAATCTATATCTCCTGTGAAGATCTTTTTATGGCCATCAAATGATTTGAAATTTTCATAATCAATGTATCTTTTGAACTCACGATAAGAATAAGAATAATCGAGATATTTAAGAAATTTATCTACTGGAAAAGTAACCAAGCTAGTGTTTATTTCATTTGAGTTGAAACCTATAGAAAGTTTTTTTATTTCTCTAAAACTTAAAACTTCTTCAGTCAGCTGCATCACTCTTTTCGCTGCAGTATTCAGGTTCCTATATTTAGAGTTATCTATGATAATAATTAAACTATTTTCTTTTAGATATATTTCTTGAGTAAATAGACCGTAGGAGTTTAGTAAAGCATTTATTGTTCCTGTAAATACATCATCATCTTGTTTTAGAAGTTCTATGTCTGTGTCGTTAAAGTTTATTACAGGAGGAAGTTCATTCTTTGGAACTATCATTTTTGAATAATTTGCCTTATAAGAAAAACCAAAACCAAGTTCTGATCCTCTGTTTGAAAATAAATTTAAATCTAATAAATTGTTTGTAGGAATAGATAAACCAATATTAAAATTACTTTCCTTTGGAAGATTGAATGGGTTTGATTCGTCATAATCAAGTTTGAATCTTATTCCAGATCTCTTTTCTAGATATTCGACTCCGTAGAAACTTGAGACTTTGGGTCCTCTAAACCATGTTGTGCTTCCTAAATTTCCTCCTTTGCCAATAAAAGAAATATTTCTATTTTCAAAAGTACTTGATATTTTTGAGAGAGGATTTTCTATACCGTCTATGGTAGAAAGAGATCCCCATCCAAGACCAACGGTAAAATCAAAATCACCTATTTTTTTAGAAGAGACAATATACTCACTTGAAAAAACTCCATTCCCTATTAAATCTCTGAAGCCAAAACTTAATTCTGGAAAACGTTCAGTTTCCTCAATTAATTTAATTTTTAAATTAAAACTTTTATCTTTTCTAGTCTGATTTCCTGAGAATGATTTATATGGACTATAAGGCCAAATATTTATGTCTGTATATCTAAGTGAAACTTCCATCCAATTGAAAGGAGTTGCAGTAATGATCAGAGAGTTTATGGGATCATTGTTTACAAGATGAAGTTTTAAGTTTCCTTCTTCAAGAATTCTTGAACTAGGCACTTGAATTAAACCCAGCTCCCCGTGGCTATTAGAAGTTTCTCCAAAGTCTTTATACAGGTAGTCTTCAATTGAAGGGAATATCAAAACTGACTGAAAAAAAAGAACTAATAATATAAAAGCTTTTTTAATTGTTATTACCCAAAGCAGCTATCGCGGCAGCACTTGTCGCAAAGTTAGAGATTATTGGAAATAAAACTTGTGAAAATACTAACCAGTCGAACGGATTAGGGTCTCTAGGGACAATTAAAGTTGTTCCTGGTGCTAAATCAGGAGAATTTGGCCAAGTTTTAACTCTTGAAGCCCTCCCATTAGGATAAATAACAAGAGTTCGGGACCTGTCAGCTCCTTCTGAGAATCCTCCAGCCAGATCAATGTAGTTATTAACCTTTAAGGTTGGATCAAAACTAAAACTGGTGGGAGACAAAACTTGGCCAGACACAGTAATAGTCGATGATCTTTCTGGAATAAGAATCCTATCTCCTGACTCTAAGAGAAGATCTTTTTCAGGATTTTTTTCTAGTAAATCTATATCAAATTCAGTTACTACTCTTCCTATTGGATTAATGTTTTGTAAATTTGATATAAGACCAGAAATTGAAGAAAGAGCAAGAGAAGGATCGCCTCCAACAGAAGAAATTCTGCCGCTTGAAATTGCTGATGCTATGGATTCTTCTAGTTGATCAGCTGATTTCAGAAATGCTAGTTTTTCCTTTTCAGCTACAGATTTTCTTGCCAGAATTCCCCCATAGGGATAAGCATTTTGTTTAAATCCGCCAGCTCTTTTCATCACATCGGATAATTTATCTCCTTGCTTAACTCCATACACTCCCGGACTAACAAAAGCACCTTCAAGTGAAACTGAGAAAACTTCATCCCTTACTTTCGATGATAAATTTGCATAAAAGCTAGAATTTATACCTAACTCTAAAAGATTGTCATTTTCTTCCATATCAAATTGAAAAGAAATTCCATCATCAGTGTAAATATCTATTATTCCTGAGGATTTATCAGATCTTCCTCCTGCGAAAGAAAGAAGATCTTCAGCAGAGAGATTTTTATAGGTGGGATAAATACCGGGATTTCTAATTTCTCCTGAGAGAACTGAGGAGTTCTCTAAAGCAAAAATAATTAGATATGGTTTAGATTCAAATATTGCCGGACAAGAATCAACAAACTGCAGCTGACTAAGTGGATCAACTCTTGGATTTGGAATATACCTTGATTTAACAAAGGTTATAGAAGAAGAGTTTGATTGTTTAGCCAAAATTTTTAAGGAATCACATTGAAACCTTTCTAATCTCGACCTATTTAGGAAGTCAGATATTTTTTTTGATGATTCATTGCTAATCAAACCCAAAGCATCTGCGACTAGAATTGAATTTAAAAAATCAACGTCATTCTTTGAAAGTACATAAATTATATCATTAGGGCTTAAGGTTGTTTCAGGACCATCATTATTGAATAAATTCGCTTTTATAAGTGATTTTGAACCAAAAGAATTTTCCCTTTCTATAATGGTGAAGGGAGTATATGTATCTGGAAGAAATGTCTTTGGCTTTAGAATTTTTTCTAAGGTAATGCCTTCTTCGTAAGCAATAGCTCCAATTGCTGTAGTTTCTCCAATTATTCTTATTTGATTCCTAGGAGTATTTGAAAGTTTGTGAACATAAAAGTCATCTCCATCCTTTAAGGTGATTTCTTTTAAACTTTCAATAGTATGATTTTGGAAAACTCTCTCCCCATTATCGGCTATTCGACTTAAAGTAATTCTATTTATATCTGCAATATTAGAAAATCCTGATGAAAAATTTAAGAGATCGTCAAAATCCTCTTCGTTTTTTAACTCGAATTTTGATGATTTTCTTACCTCTCCTCTAATTGAAATTGTTTTGCCAATAGGATTAATGACGATTACATCATTTGATTGAATATCTAAGTCAAAATTCGTCTCACCTTTAATTAATAATTTATAAAAATCAAAAGAATCGATTAAATTACCATCTCTTTTAATTTCAATGTTTCTAAGTGAACCAAAGTTTGATGGGCCACCAGAGAAGAATAAAATATTAGATATGTTAGAAAGTGCACTTACTGTGTATGCCCCTGGCCTAAAAGCATTACCCAAGACAAAAACTTGTATGGACCTTACTTTTGACAAAGATACATCGACATTTACACCGACTAGCAAAGCTTCCACTGAGGATAGAATCTTATTCTGGGCTTTATTAAAAGTCATGCCGGAAACTTGAATCGATCCTATCTCTGGAATGACCACATTTCCTTCTCTGTTTACTGAAACAACTCTATTGACTTGTTCTTCTCCATAAAGTTGAATTCTCAGCTTGTCACCAGGCCCGAGAACATAATTTTGAGGTGCAGGAGCAAGGTCTATGGGTGCGAATGTATTAGGTGAATCAGTAAAAAAATCCAATCCAAAAATAGGAAGATCTTCAAAAATAGTAATTTTTGACTCAGAAATTTCTAAAGGTACCATTTTTGGAACTGAACTTTCAAACTCAGGGTCATCTATATCATCCATAAGTATTTCATCATTTAATGGCTTACCTGTTTGGACTCCAAGCTTTTCTGCGATTGAACTTGCCTGAGAATCTGGAAGAAGATCCAGAAATTGAAGATCATCTGATGATTGACTTAATAGATTCAGTGAGGAAAAAATAAGAATTGTTGAAAAAGGTTTCAAAGCTAATCTATTTTTAAATGATTTTAATGAAGTCATTATTGAATTTTTTCTATTGGATTAGCCAAGCCTAGCTTGTTCCTACAAGCTTCGAAATAATTATAATCCTTTGGATGATAAAGTAGAAAAGATTTTTTAAGGTTAGAGACTTTTAGTTTACCTTTGCTATATTTCAGCTTGCTCTTACCGTCTAAAACTATATCAGGAGTTATATTACCCTTCGAATTAATTTTTATATTTACGGGCTCATCATTCTCAATGACAAGACAATGAGAAGATGTGCTGTGCGAAAACATTGGCAAAAATGATAAAGCACCTATTTTTGGTGATATGACTGGCCCTCCACCTGAATAAGAATATGCCGTAGAACCAGTGCTTGAAGAAATTATTATTCCATCTGCATTGAGATCATAAATATCTTTTGAGTTTACACTTAACTCAATATTGATCATTTTAGCTACAGAACCTGAATGAACCACAACCTCGTTTATAAAAATGTCCTGATTGTTATTGCCGAGATTAACTTTGTAAATAGGCCTTTCCTCATGTATGTATTCACCTCTAAGAATATCGTTCAATGACTCAAGATTATTTGGCTGAATATCGGTTAGAAATCCAACTTTTCCTAGATTAATCCCTAAAAAAGGTATCCCAAATTCATAAAGCTTTCTTATTGACCCAATCATAGTGCCGTCACCACCGATCACTAAAATTAATTCTGACTTTGATAACTGATCAAATTTCTTTTTATTCTCGAGGTCTTTGATGGAAAAGACTTCTATTATTTTTGAATCAGATGATGACAGAACCTGTTTTACATTCTCAAGTACCTTTTCAATAGATCTAGAGGATGAAATTACAATCGAAACGTTTTTGATAGCCTTCAAGTTAAACCTCCCAACTCCTTACCATATATATGAATACAGTATCTATTATCGCAATAAAGAACTTAAAAATGTACTTTGTCAAAGCGATTGATAATGCAGTGATAAAACTTAATTCGCCTGCAATTACCCATACGAATGTATATATAAAAGTATCCAAAGCTTGAGATGACATTGTTGATATGTTGTTTCTAAGCCAGAGATATTTATTTCCAGTTATTTTTTTTATTTTATGAAAAATCCAGACATCAAAGGTTTGACTAATCAGATAGGCAGTTATTGAGCCAATTACGAATATTGGTGAGTAAAGAGCTAGCGTCTCAATAGCTGTGTGGACAAGACTTGAAGATGAAGCAACAGATGATGGCAGATAATAAGTACTCAGAACAAGAGTAAACATAATTACTATGTTAGATATTGCACCTAAAATTACTGCTTTATTAGCCTCAGTTCTTCCATATTTTTCGCTTATTAAATCAGTTGCGAAGTAAATGCCTGAGTACATTATTGCTCCCATACTTACTGTAAAAGTTTCTCCAAAAAGATTTAAATCACTTACTTTCCCGCCTTGTAAATTTGCAAGCATTATTCCCAGAGTAACAGCTATGAATAGACCATTAAGTCCAAAAAATCTGAATAATAAAATTGAAATTGCCAAGTCATAAAAAACTGTAAAAATCCACAAAAGTTCAGGATTTTGAGTTAAAAACGAAAAAAAATTCATAAACTTATTATTGTTAGCTTGCGTAGCATAGATTATTCTTAGTGTTTGTACATAAAAAAAGAGGTACGTATGTCAGATTTAAATGCTTTTAGAAGTGAAACAAGGGATTGGTTAGAAGCAAATTGTCCAGAATCAATGAGAGCGCCTATGTCTCAAGGTGATGTTGTTTGGGGTGGACGAAAAGTTGAATTCAAAGATCCAGATCAAAAAATTTGGATGGATAGAATGGGAGAAAAAGGATGGACTTGCCCTAATTGGCCAAAAGAATATGGTGGTGGTGGGCTGAATTTTGAAGAAAATAAAGTTCTTCAAGAGGAATTGATGAGAATTAAAGCAAGACCTGCCCTTAATAGTTTTGGTATATGGATGTTAGGTCCAGCTCTTCTCGAATATGGAACAGAAGAACAAAAAATGGAGCATATTCCAAAAATAGTTAGAGGAGAAATAAGATGGTGCCAGGGATATAGCGAGCCAGGCAGTGGTTCTGACTTAGCTAGTCTAAAAACAAAGGCTGAAGATCAAGGAGAAGAATACTTGATTAACGGTCAAAAAGTCTGGACCTCATATGCAGATGAATGTGATATGATTTTTACCCTCGTCAGAACAGGTCCTCTAGAGCCCAAACATGAAGGGATAAGTTTTCTTCTAATTGATATGGATCAGGAAGGCGTAACCACAAAACCAATTAAACTTATATCTGGAAAATCTCCTTTTTGTGAAACTTTCTTTGATAATGCTACTGCTCCAAAAAAAAACCTTGTAGGAGGTTTAAATAAAGGATGGTCTGTGGCTAAAAGATTGCTTCAGTTTGAAAGAAATATGATAGCAGGCATGGGATTTGGTTCAGCAGCCTCGGGGTCTTCGAAGAAATCAGATGTAAAACCAACTTCCGGTCTTGCAACTATGGCTAAAAGATACGTTGGTGAAAAAGAAGATAAACTCAATGATTCCGGCCTCCGAAACAGAATCATTGATCACGACATGAATTCACAAGCTTTTGCTTTAACTCTAAGAAGAGCGGCTGAAGAGTCAAAAAAATCTAACCAAGGTCCTAGTGCTGCTTCGTCTATTTTTAAATATTACGGAACAGAGCATAATAAACTTAGATATGAAATCATGCTTGAAGCCATGGGAACAAAAGCTCTTGGATGGGATGGAGCTGAGTTCGGTCCTGAAGAATTAGCCATTACAAGAGAATGGTTAAGAACTAAGGCTAACTCAATTGAAGGTGGAACTTCAGAAGTACAATTAAACGTTATTTCTAAGAGAGTTCTAGAACTTCC
>TARA_B100001057_G_scaffold113195_2_pt1 | contig 12444 bp, 8 predicted proteins | sample TARA_B100001057 | Tara Oceans TARA_B100001057 (sample SAMEA2621839) | marine metagenome | biome: marine biome (ENVO:00000447); feature: surface water layer (ENVO:00002042); material: "saline water (ENVO:00002010), including plankton (ENVO:xxxxxxxx)" | depth 5 m | reverse complement strand
GGCAAGGACGGGACGATGGTGCCGCGTCTCGTCTACAAGCTCAAGGCCTACGACCGAGCCAACTACGGCGACTACTACGTGCTGCCGTGTCCTTACGAGAACACCCTGCCGCTGCAGGAAGAGCTCGCCTGGACGCTGTGGGGCGCATGGGACATCGGGCTCCGGATGTGCTGGGACCGTTTTTGCGACCTGCCGCCCATGGGTATGCCTGAACCAAGACCCCTAAAAGCCCGGCGACCGATCACGGCGCCATCGGCCGAGGACGCGCTCCTTTCACGCATGGGCGGCATGCCGCTCTGTGGCGCCTTTCGGATAGGCGACGTGCTCGCCAAGCTGAGCGAGTATCCGAATGCTCCGACGTTTTCCAAGTTCTTGGTGAGCGGCATGAGCCGCCTCGGGCCGTGCAAGAGCATGGTCGATCTGTACGAAAACTGCAACACGCTGCACGACACGATCCTGCGGCTCGAGGCCGAGAAGGAGCAGCTCGAACAGACGCTTGCCAGCGCACAGGCCGCGCCGTCGGCGCCGGTCGAGCCATCGCCGATCACGCCGAGTCATAGCAGCGCGATCAAGGCGCTGATCCGTGGCCTCTACCTTGAGAAGCGAGGGTATATCACTTGCACGGAGCATGTCAACTACGAGATCCTGGCCAGGCTCGTTGGCCGCAGCAACGGCGACCCCGATGACGCCGTCATCGACCCGGCCAAGTGGGCGCAGGTCGAGGCCATCGACCGCACGTCCTTCTCTGACAAAATCCTCGAGCATCTTGCGGCCGTGGCGCGCTGCGTGTGTCCCGACCAACCGATTGTCGCAATGATGCAGCACGACAATCGCGCGTACACGCTCATGTACTACTCGCCCACGAAGGCCAAGTGGAAGCAGATTGCACTCGAGCGCGCCATGCACCCGCAGGTTCGCCAGAACGGTTTGTATTTTCACTACACCGAACGGACGTGCAAGCTTCTCTCCTACGTGGCCGTCCCCGACTCCGAGGAGACTCGCTCGGCCTAGACCTGCACTAGTGGATGGTGCGTGTGCGTGTGCGTGCGCGTGTGTACTTGTGCGTGTCATTCTTGATAAATAGTCAAGGCTGGTGCGATTGTTGAACCCCGGCTCGGCGTTCGTGCGCGCCCGTGCGCGCAAAACCCTCCGAAAATGTTGCCTAACTTTTCGCGCCTTTCCCTCAAATCCACGGGGAACTTTTACGCGCTCACAAAGGCGGAGGCGGCAAAGCTCAAAGCCGACGGTGTGTACGACTCGATCACCTACGAAGATTTCAAGCCCAACCAGGACAGGAATTCGGAGCAGGCCACGTTTCGCGTGCGCGTGGACCTGCCCAACAACAAGTCAATTCACAAGTTCTTCATCGCCAAGGGCTTGTGGGGTTGGGTTAGGAAGCCGGCTCCCGAGACGAAACCGGCCATCGCGGTGATGCCTGATACGCGCAAGCCGGTCTGGCGCGAAGACTGGTGGGCACTCAGCGACCGCTTCGCTCCCGGCGCGCTCTACCCGCGTTGGGTGCGCAATTTGCCATTGCGTGACGAGAGCACGCCAGACTCCATGGACAGATACGAGACGCTCCGGGGCCTGAGCCTGTCCGGACTCGGCAACTTGGAGGCGTCCGAGGGTGCCAGCTTGATGGCCGACTCGAACGCGTTCTTTGCAAGCGCGGACGCTTATTTGGTGCCGAAGCCGACATTCGCGGCAACCAATGCTCTGCGGGAGAGCATTGAGACACTGCTCAGGGGCGTCCACAGCTTGGATTACGAATCCGAAATCGACCTGCCCAGCCACGAGTCCACGGCCGACGGCATCGGCCAGCGGCTCATCGCGATCCTCCAACGCCCTGATCCCGCCGTGTGGGGCCGGCCCGCGAGCGCGTTGCTCAAGGGATACGCGCTCGCTCTCCTGGCTAAGTTTGCACACGGCGACATAATCCGGAAGCTGATCCGAGCCAACACGGACTTTCCGGCTTCGCTTCGTGCCCACGGGGTCGCGGTGCTTGGCAACGAGAACTTTGACTGGGGTGTGGAGCGTGGCTCGCCGGACTGGTGTGCGCAGCACTACAGTGCGCGAATTCGGACGTTCCGTGCCGCGTTGCATCAAGTGCTGCACGCCTACTACTGGAATCGCCGCGTTGAGGATCGGATGCTCGAGGCGCCACCGTCCGTCGAGCGGCTCGAGGAGGAGGCTGCGCGCCCGCTCAACGATGCCGAGCGCGAGGTGTTGAGCGAAATAGAGGCACTGCAGGTGGCCATGGAAGACCAGTGGCGAGAACTGCAGCAGATAACCATGGCACAGTTCTTCAGCCAGACTGATGGTCGTGGTCGTGCCTACATGAAGAAGCTCAAGCTAACTGGAGAGCTGTTTAAGAAAACGCTTGACTACCCCAATGAGGGCACGGTGCGCCATCTCGCGCGGAACCAATTCCTCTTTGTCATGAACGCGATCACCGAACTGAACGACGACCCAACGTGGCGGAATGCGAATCAAGAGGAGGAAGCTAAGCAACTGTTTGTGGCGTGCGTGATGTCGTTGGGGCCGGCCGTGGCGGCTGTGCAAATGCGTGGGTCGAGCCCTTGGACCAATCAACAAGGGCTGGTCTACCGAGAAAGGATGGAGGAGTTCTTCTGGCGCATTGTGAAGCGGGCATACGAAGGGGTTGCTGCACAGCATCCGGGGTTGTATTTGCAGGAGGTAGAGAACATTCTCTACGACCAGCTCTTGGTGAACTGGCCGGCGGAGGGAGAGGAGGACAGCGACTGGCAACTGAGCGACAATGACGACGACGAGACGGAGGAAGAGGAAAACGACGAGGAGGAGGAAGACTGCGAGCCAAACCCTCACGACGCGCCCTTGCCCAGACACCTGCGGCGCCTGCTAGAGCCGACGGACGAGGCAATGTCACAGCCCAGTGCGCGTCGACAGAGGCGCTAGACCGTTGGTCGAGTGCCACAACGGTGAGACGAGGGTGCGTAAACGTGTGCGTGTGCGTGTGAGGTCTTTTTTTAAAACAAACGGCCACCCGCTACGAATTCCGGCTCACTAACGCCCGCAAAAATGCGCCTTGGCGCGACGCGTCGCGTAGCAAAGTCCGAGCCGGCAAGGCCTCCTCCGAATTCATCTCCGCAATGGAGGTGAGCGCGCGCTGGATGCTGCAGATGCCGCGATGACTGCTTGACTGTAGCTGCCGCGCGGCGGGTGTCGACTCTGCGGAGCGCAGCGCGGGCAAGTGCGCGGCGAGCTCCTCGAGCGCGGGCACGACGCACGTGCCGTCGTTCAAGTACAGCCCGCGCTTCAGCGAGTATAGGATGCCCGCCGCAAAGGGGCGAAAGGAGTCACTGCCCTTCTTGGCCGACTGGAAGTGCTTGGTGAGGCAGCTGGCGCGCCAGAGGCTTACGATCAGTTGGCTAAGCTGGTTGCGGATCTGCCCCGAGAAGACGGCATCTGTGCGCACTCCGCGCGCCGAGGAGGCGTTTGCAGCGATGGCGTCGCGTCTCGCCGCTGCGGCCGCCCGTTGTGCACGCACGAATTCGTTTGCGTGAATAATCACATTGTTCAACACGTCGAGGTTGAGCTCGCTCTCGCCGTCGACGCACCGCTTCACATACTTGCGGATCGCGGCTGCCTTGACAAACTCAAGGTTTTGCAAACGCGGGTCGGGCGGGGGGGTGTTGGGGTGCGCCTTCGGTGTGGCGATGAAGAGCTTGTTGATGACCCCGATTGCTTCCTTGGCAAGCTTGTCGATCGCATCGCGCGACCAATTCTCCTTACGCGTATTGCGCGCCTTCTTGGGCGGCATCAGCTCGTCGGGGTTCTCGTCCACGCACAGCGCGCCACGCTTGACCGCCTGCACGCTTGGTGCTGGCGCCGCGACCACAGGCGCGATTTCGGCGTCGGAGATCTGGCTCGCCATCTTGTACGCGGCCACGCTTGCGGCGTACATGTCGCGACGCTTTGTCCAACCACCCACAGGCGTGCCAGCTGTGTCGTCTGGGTTGGCGCTCGTCTTTGAGCGCCCGGTCCACACCGGGTCCGGGTCGCCCGTGTGCTCGACGCCCACGACGCGCCCCGAGACACTACAAACGTACTGGTTCTCGTGGCCGAGACGCACGTGCCTGCACTGCATGCCGAAGCACGCGTGCACGTCGCCGTGCATATCAAAGCTGTACACGACATGTCGCGGTTGCGAGGCGAGTGTCGGGTCGCCGTTGCTATCGTCCGCGCACAGCAGTGCAAGTTCGGCACCGATTCGCGACTCTTCGCGAGCCTGATCGGCCTGCGCAAAGAGCGCATCGACGTCCATGGCGCAGCGCAGCGCGGCACAGTTGCACGTTGCACGTTACGGCCCAGTAAACCTGTAACGTGTAACCGTGTTAGCGGACGTGCGCGACCTCGTGCGCATCGGCAAGCGGGACACGGGGCGTGGAAAAGGGGAGAGGGCTGTGGAACGATGCTCCATGGCCCATAAAAAACACACACACACGTGTGCCTCTCTTATTTCAAACCAAACTTGGAGATGCTGTGAGGGAGAGAAGGGAAGGTGCCACTGCTGGCGGACAGTGACACGCAAAAGGGGGCGGCGTATAGGAGACGGCGCGCGAGACGGTGTCGTCGGTTGGTTGATTACTGTCGTCGTCGTCGTCGTTGGGCGCTTCACATGGCCGTTGCACGGAGGATCGAGCCGATGTCGGCCTCGCCGCTGCTCGCGCCGAGGAAGGCGTGCGGTGTCGCCGACTGGTTCATGCGCAGGCCGCCGTTGCTGCGGCTGAGGAGCGACTGGAGCAGGTCCTCCTGCTGAATCGGGTTGCCCGACGAGCCCGAGGCCGCCTTGGAGGCCTCGGCCTTGACGACCTCAAGCGAGGGCGTCGCCGCCGCGTTGCCGATCGCCACGTGCGGCTCCTCGGGCGTCTGCTCGCGCGAGGCAAGCTTGGAAAAGTTGAACTTCTCGTTCATGAGACCGCCCTTGACCAGCTCGGCCTGCAGCACCTCGAGGCCCTTTTGGCGCTCGTCGCACAGGGTCATCGCCTCGGCGTAATCCTTCTGGAGCTTGGCATTCTGCGCCGTGAGCTCCTCGTTCTGCTTCATGGTCTCGGCGAGGGTAGTGGCCGCAGCCGCGCCCTTGGACGCCTCCTCGCGCAGGCGCTTGATGCCCTTGGACGCGACATACGAAACGGCGGCGAGCGCGCCCTGCGAGGCGATGTCGGCCTTCTCGTGGTAGGTGGAAGCCCAGCTGGACAGCGGCGCCACGTCGTCCTTGGAGATGCCCGGATGGTGTGCCTCGATCTCCTCGTTGACAAACTCGGACATGAAAAACTTGGCATCGTCCTGCCACGCAGAGATTCTGGCGCGCTCCTTGGCCTCGTACACGTTCATGCGCGCATTGGCGCGCGCCTCGCCCTCCGTCTTCTCGGCGAGCTCGCGCTTCAGGCGCTCGACCAGGTCGTCCCGGTTTTGCTCTGCGGCGGTGTTGGTAGACGCAATCTCAGCCTCAGACATTCTTCGACGCAGTGGGTGCGGGCAAAGAGTCCAGGTTACTACTTGGTAGGGCAGTGGGGCCATATGATGTTAGCGCTTGGGCGGCACATTCGCTCACCGTCCCTCGATTTTGAAAAGCACTCGACCGCTCGGCACGGCACGCCGTCCATGGTGTCGATCCAAGTCCCTGGCCGCTTCCCCTCTTCGCAGATCGAAAGCTCGTCCTGGCCTCGGTACGCCACATTTCCGTCGGCATCAAGCGTCATGCCCGTGCCCAACGAGAGTCCGCGCATCGTGCCATTCTTGACCATTGCGATCGCGCCCGGCTCCTCCACATTGGCCGCCACCCGCAGCGAGCCGTCGCGACCTTTCCAACTCGCGAGCACCGTACCCACGCGGTCGCCGTGGTCGTGCTCACACAGAAGCGGCTTTCCGGACAGGTCGGTGCAGTCGATCTCGGCGCCGGACAGGTCGGCGCGGTTTGCGCGCCCGCCGCGTCGTGGCGGTGGGGGATGCGCCACGCCGCGGATGGAAAGTGGTTTTGTCATGCGTGTCGCAAAAAAAAGTGTCACCCACTTCTCAAACACTGCACTCACACTAAATCTCGATTTCCTAGCGGTGGTCCGGTGCCGCTTTCCTCGGGTGGTTGGAACTTCTCAGTAATTACCGTCAATTGGTGGAAACAAGTCGCTTGCTTCGCCGTGCTCAGAGCCTGGAGCGGACGGTGCCTTGATGACGGGCTCGTCCTCGGGCGTGGGCTCGTCGCTCGCGTCCACGCCCTCGCGGTTGGGCTCGGGCACGTTGGTCTCGCGCAGGTTGGTGAGGACGTCGCACGCCGTCAGCTCAAACTTGAGGCCGACGCCCGTCTGGCCCGAGTAGACGCCGCGCACGAGCGAGATGATCGGCACGACCGCGAGACGGTCGTTTTGCAGGTCGGCAAGGCTGCCCTGCACTGGCTTGGTGATGTACTTGCTGCCGTCGGCGCGCTCCTTGAGGTGCATCTTGGAAATCTTGGCCATGGGTTTCTCGGGGTTGTGCTGCACGAAGACGCGCAGGTTTGCCGCGTAGCCCTTCTCGTCATTGGCGGGCTTGAGCTTGGACTTGAACGCGTCGCGCACGTTGTCCTCGGTCACGCCGCCGCGGTCCTTCTTGGACGCGGCCAGCTCGGGCAGAAGCTGTTCGCGCTGCAGGAAGAGCTGGGCGATGATCGCCTCCTCCATGTCGTGAAACTTCTTGTACTGCGATTCGGTCAGGTCGAAGGCCATTCCCCACGCCGGGTCGCCGGGGAGGTCGTTGCCGTTCTTGTCCTTGCCCGGGGCCGCTTTGAAGGGTGCACGGCAATAGTTGGGCAGCTTGGCGAGCGCGATGTGGAGGCGGCCGCCGTCGTAAGAGAGGGGCAGAAACTGGTCGAGCCCGGACTTGCCATCTTGAATCTTGCCCAGCTCAACCTTGCTCACGTCCAGATCGTCGAGGAGCACGGGCTCGCGCTTTCCGAGCTTGGGCGCGGGCGCGGCATTCGCATCCGCCGCCCCGTTGGCCTCCGCCGCGCGCTTGATGCCCTTGGTGCCAGTGAACGCTTGAGTCTTGGATGGCATTGTACGCAGAAGCCTGACACGCGCAACCCAAAAAAATGTCAGCAAGGTTTCTGCGCGCACTGATTTACGAACGCCGGGATTGGGGTCGAAATAAGCTGGCAAACGCTGTACCGTTGGCGTGATTGTCGCACCAACTTGACAAACACAAGTTGCAAAGTTCCGAGAAAAAACGCTACTTGTGAAGCGTTCGTGTGGCGTCCGTGCGCGCGTGCGCACACTTGCAGCAATGCCGGCCGTGGCGCGCATACCGCGCACTGGATCTCACGCCCCGTTTGCGACCTACTTGTTTCCCTTTAACGACGAGTATTACAACGTGCCAGCCGAGAACGTCCTGCTCTACGCCAAGTTTACCAACTGCGTGCCGGCCAACCACATCTCCACGGTGCTCAATTCCGGGAGTCCGCTCAACTGGCGCAACTATGTCACGTTTGGGCGCGTCTTGCACATCCGCGGAATGGAGGGCAGCGCTGTCTACACGACGTTTGTCGCCTCCGACGAACATGGAACTCCACATCCAGGCGCAGCTCCGGAGCAGCGCGTCCTCCATCAGATCCCCCACGAAGTCGCCGACTGGTACTTTGCAATGTTCAAGGAATGGACGCTTTGCGCGTACCCGGAGCCACGCAATCCGCGCCAGAACGCCCGGATTAACGTCTACAATTGGAGAAAGAGCATCCATCTGCCAGACCATGACGGGATTGACCCGTTTGCCAATGGTTGGCCGCTGGCCGATCTAGACGCTCCCATCACCGCGCACATGGGATCGCCGGCGTCGGCGTTGCAGGACCCCATGGCGGACTGGGACGCGCACGTGTTGGACGTCGAGCGGTGGCGAGTCGCCATTGACCGGAACGACGAAGCCGTCCAAGGCCCGCCGCTGTCGAGCCCACCGCCGCCGCGGGTGGTGGCGGTGCGACCGTCGCACTGCATGACACGGGACTTGCGCACGCTCTCCGATTTCCTTTTTGAGTGCAAGGACCTCCCGTCGGTGAACGAGGGCGCGTACCTAGCCGCGTCGGACGCGCTCAAGCGCGTGTGGGAACAGTGCTCTTTATAAGGCAAGAAACGAGTGTGTAGCGGGTTAGGGCTGCGTGCGTTGGACGTGGATGCCAAAAAAAGAAATTTTGCAACTTGTGACCCAACATGGGTGAAGCCCTGCGCTAAGCGGGTGCCTTTTGAAAGGCGCTCTCTTGGTGAAGCGAAACGTGCGCACAACCACCGCCTTCCAAAAGCTTCGATATGCCTCTCGACCCGCACCCCGACGATTTGGCCGAGCCCATGCTCCAGGAGAACGCGTCGCGCTTTGTCATCTTTCCGATCAAGTATCACGACCTTTGGCTCATGTTCAAGAAGGCACAGGCCTCGTTCTGGACGGCCGAGGAGATTGACCTTGCGCAAGACGCCAAGGACTGGGAGTCGCTCCAGCCAGACGAGCAGTTCTTCATCAAGCACGTGCTGGCCTTCTTCGCCGCGTCCGACGGCATCGTCAACGAAAACCTCGTGGAGCGCTTCTGCTCCGAGGTGCAGTACCCCGAAGCGCGCTTCTTTTACGGCTTCCAGATCATGATCGAGAATGTGCACTCGGAAACGTACTCGCTGCTCATCGATACCTACGTCAAGGACAAGGCGGAGAAGATGCACCTCTTCAATGCGCTTGAAACGGTGCCGTGCGTGCGCAAAAAGGCCGACTGGGCACTGCGCTGGATCGAGGACTCGTCGCGCTTTGCGGAGCGCCTCGTCGCCTTTGCGGTCGTCGAGGGCATCTTCTTCTCGGGCTCCTTCTGCGCCATCTTCTGGCTTAAGAAGCGCGGGCTGATGCCAGGGCTTACGTTTTCCAACGAGCTCATCTCGCGCGACGAGGGCATGCACTGCGACTTTGCCTGTCTCCTTTACAGCATGCTGGAGAAGAAGCTCACCGACGCCGAGCTGCACGCCATCATCGGCGAGGCCGTCGAGTACGAGAAGGAGTTTGTGTGCGAAGCGCTGTCGGTGGCGCTGATCGGCATGAACAAGGAGATGATGTCGCAGTACATCGAGTTCTGCGCCGATCGATTGCTGGTGGCGCTCAGCGCGCCCAAGCTGTTCAATGCGACCAACCCATTCGACTGGATGGAGCTCATCTCGCTTCAGGGCAAGACCAACTTTTTCGAGAAGCGCGTTGCCGAGTACCAGAAGGCCAACGTCATGTCCAGCGTCCAAAGTCAAAGCGCCGACAGCATCATTACCAACAACTTTACGTTGGAAGCCGATTTTTAGACGTGCGCGGAGTGTGTGTGCATGATAACCCAAGATGGTCGCGTTTTGTGATGTGGATGTAAAACTTGTCACTTGTGCGTCCCTGTAGCATGCTTCCAAACTTGGACCAGCTTTCGCTCCACGACGTGGCCAACACGATGGGCTTTTACGAGCCCAGCGAGGAGGAGCAGGCAAACATGAACGACGACCCGGTGACGCTCGACAAGCCGCTGCACACCATGACCTTTCGCGTGCGATTGGCGGACGATGGGCCCAATGGCGAGCCGAGGTACAAGTTCTTCTCGCCGGCCGAGCTCTGGCGGTGGGTCAAGGACCACGACACGCTGCCGTCGCGCGAGGGGCCCGTCTGGCACGAGGACTGGTGGGCGCTGTGCAACACCTACAACCCTGACCGCCACAACATCCCGGCGTGGGCGCATCGGCTCAAGCGCCGCAGCGAGTATGTGGCCGAGCGGGCGCGCGAGCAGGCGGCGCAGGCGCAGCAGGCGGCGCGGGCAAATGCGCGGGCGGATCGAGAGGAAGCGCCCGCGCCTGCGCCGGCAGCGCCCGCGCCCGTTCCCGCGCAACCTGCGGGGGTCCCAGACCCGCCACTGCACCCACTGCGGCGCCTTCCGCGCATCGCGTCCGGCGCCACACGCCACGGGCCCCGCAACGTGAACGACCACCTCGTGCAGTGGCGGTTCTGGGTCAAGAGCAGCGCACTCGTGTCCGAGTCGGTTCCCTACGGAAGCGTGCGAGTGGGCCTCCTCGACGATTCCATCAGGTCTAACTTTGGCACTGCAATGGACGAAAGCGGCTTCCGCGTGGGAGGGAGCCGAGGAGGGGGCCGAATCGTCGAGCATTGGCGGTGGCGATTGTTGGTGGCGGTGAGGAGCTTTCAGTATTTTCAGGACAATGACCTCAACACCAATCCGGGTGCGACGAAGCGGATCACGTGCCGCTTGTACCTTCCACAATTTGCGGCCGAGCCGTTCAAGCAGTGGCTGCAAAGCAAGATTAACGAACTGGGCATGGCCGAGACTTGCTCGCAGCTCTTGGGCGTCACGGACGCCAAAATTCTTGCCCAACGCGATATCTTACGCAATCGCGGCGAATATTGGTCTCATCGGTTCGAAGCAGAACCCGCGACACTCCCCGTTATGTCGCAAGCGTTTTTTGACGAATGGCGCCTGTTGCGCTTCCGTGCCTGGGGCTTTCGCGGGGAGGAACGGTACTACGACGAGGCAACGCGGGTCGCCGCCGACTGAGTGGAAAAACACGCGTCGCTTATGCGCGCACCGAATCCGCGCAAAATTGCAGGCGGTGACGTGTGCAACTCATAAGTTGAAGGGTTTGCGTTGTTTAGTGCGAGTGAGTAACTTGTCACTTGTATGCTCCTTTAGCATGCTTCCAAACTTGGACCACCTGTCACTCCACGACTCGGTCCGCACGATGGGCTTTTACGTGCCGAGCGAGGAGGAGCAGGCAACCGTGAACGACGACCCGGTGACGCTCGAGAAGCCGCTGTACACCATGACCTTTCGCGTGCGGTTGGCGGACGACGGCCCCAACGGCGAGCCGAGGTACAAGTTCTTCGCGCCGGCTGAGCTCTGGCGGTGGGTCAAGGACCACGACACGCTGCCAGCGCGCGAGGGGCCCATCTGGTACGAGGACTGGTGGGCGCTGTGCAACACCTACAACCCCGACCACCACGACGTCCCGGCGTGGGCACATCAGCTCAAGCACCGCAGCGAGTACGTGGCCGAGCGGGCCCGCGAGCGGGCGGCGCAGGCGCAGCAGGCGGCGCGGGAGAATGCGCGGGCGGATCGTGAGGCAGAGCCGCGAGAGGAGGCGCCCGCGCCGGCACAGCAGCCAACGCGGCGCCTGCCCCGCCTTCCGCGCGGCGAGATGCGCATGGGTGCGCAGCGGGCCACCGACTCGCTTATCCAATGGCACTTTTGGATCAAGCCTGACGATTTTGAAAGAGAGCAGGATCCTCGATTGCTTGGGGGGCCTCCGAATGAAGCAATGCGGCGAACGTTCGAGCAATACGTGTGGCAAAACTTTGCCAGCGCTTGGACTCCTTCCAACGTGAACAACCGCCTCAACATTAGGATCTCTAGATCTTACGCGATGTTCGCTGGCGAGACGGAACCCTCGGTTGCAGCTCCGGTCTTGCTTGTCAACTGCAAGCTATGGCTGCCGCAAATGGCCGTTATTGACTTTCTGCAGTTCTTCAGAACCGAGAAGAGCAAGTATGGCACAGGCACGATGATCCGCCGCTGGTTGGCAATCATCGGCGGTCGTGGAGTACAGATGACCGCTACGAATTACGGAATGTGGAGCTTTCTGGAAGGCAATCCAAATGCACCGGCCGGCAATGCAGCTGACTTGGGCCCTTTTGTCATGGCGCAGGCCGCTTACACCGCGTGGCGCGCTTACTTGCTCGAGGACGAACCGCTTCTCATTGTTCCGGGGCGTAAGGGGCCACGGAGCCTCACCGACGTGCCCGTTGAGTGGCGCCTCTGGGTGAAGGGCGCTTTTCCGGGGTTAGGCGGGAGTGTGGCCAACCACGTGCGCACGTTTTTGTCGCGCTGGTGTCACAACCAAGGCTCGCCACTGGCACGGGCCACGAACATCCCTGAGCGCTTGTCCATTACCAACAGCCGCGGAACAACAATGCGGAACGCGGTCCGGGATTCGACCTCGAGTTCTCCTGTCAGCCATATTGACTTTCAGCTGTATTTGCCGACCATGGAGCTTGCAGAGGCCTTTGTTGATGCCTGCATGCAGATCGCGACAGATGACTACGGAGTAAGCTTTGCGACGATGATGCGCAACATTGTCGGCGTGACTGGTGCCAGGTCGGTGGCTGCGGAGGACTTTCCAACCATCCGGCGCGGCCCGTTGCGCATGAGCCGGCGAATGGGTCTCTTCTCGTATGAACGGCAGCCCTCTCCGAGCATGACGCGGCAAGAGTACGATCAATGGGCTGGCTACACGTTACTCGACCTTCCGCCGGTGATCGAAGGCGCGATGTCCGAGTCGGCGTCGAGCGCGGCGTTCCGAGAGCAGGCGCGGCAGGAGCGGCTCGAGGAGGCGCAGTACGCACCGGGGCGCCAGGCGCAGCAAGAAA
>TARA_B100001057_G_C22870739_1_pt1 | contig 12449 bp, 10 predicted proteins | sample TARA_B100001057 | Tara Oceans TARA_B100001057 (sample SAMEA2621839) | marine metagenome | biome: marine biome (ENVO:00000447); feature: surface water layer (ENVO:00002042); material: "saline water (ENVO:00002010), including plankton (ENVO:xxxxxxxx)" | depth 5 m | reverse complement strand
GCTGATTACAAATCAGCTGCTCTAGCCAGCTGAGCTACATCGGCAAACTTATACTACAAACACCAACCATCAACAATGCAAAAAGGATTAAAAAATTATTTAAAAAAAAACAATATAATATTCCTCCCCCTTTTACAAGGATTGCAAATTTATTAAAACATTTATCTTTTACAAACAATAACTATTCTTTTTTTTAAATAAAAAAAAAGAATAGTTATTTATTTTTCTCCTCTAGGATGTGATTTTTGATAAATTCTTTTAATTTTTTCTAAAGAATTGTGGGTGTATACCTGAGTTGAAAGTAAACTTTTATGACCCAAAAGTTCCTTAATTGTATTTATATCAGCTCCACGATTTAATAAATGAGTAGCAAAAGTATGTCTAAGAATATGAGGGCTTTTTTTTGATATTGTAGTGACCTTACCCAAATATTCTTTGACAACTCTATAAATTAATTTTGGATAAGTTTTTTCTGAATTTACAGTTAAAAATAAATAATTAGATTTCATGTTTGATCTAAAATTCATATATATTTTAAAGCTCTCTATAACATTATTTAATAAAGGAATTATTCTTTCTTTCCTTCCTTTTCCAAATACAATTAATGTTTTCGAAGTTAAATTAAATTGACTTTTTTTTAAATCAACCAGCTCAGAAACTCTTATTCCAGTTGAATAAAATACTTCTAATATTAATCTATCTCTGGCCCCTGTAAAATCGTTTGGAAATTTTACTTCAGAAAATAAATTTTCCATAGCAGACTCAGAAAAAAAATTAGGCAATCTTTTTTTTACAGCTAATAATTTTATTTTTTGAGATGGATCTTGATCAATCCAAGATTCTCTTTTACAGAGTTTAAAATATGACCTTAGTGAACTAATTTTTCTATTGATTGAAACTGACTCAAGACCAGACTCTTTTAAGGAAATTACCCATCCACGTATATCGCTTGAGCTAATTATGCCGAGCTCAACGTTATTAAACAGGAAAAATTGATTAACATCGTTTAGGTAAGACTCAATAGTTTTTTTAGAAAAATTACGTTCGTTTTTTAGATAATTTAAAAATTGGTCTAAATACATAAAGACTATGATTGGTCTTCTAATGTACTTTTCCTTTGGTTATATGAAGCCTTCAAAACTTGTTCTCTTCTTTTTTCAGACTTTTTTGTAAAATACCTTCTTGCTCTTAATTGCTTTAAACCTTTAGTTTTTTCAAACTTCCTTTTAAATCTTTTAAGTGGCCTTTCAATAGATTCACCATCTTTAATAGGTATTATTATCATAATTTTATTTTAAATATTGCTGACAAATATATAAAAAAATAAATACTACGAAAGAATATTTTTTGAAATAACTAATTTTTGTATTTGCGATGTCCCTTCTCCAATAGTGCAAAGTTTTGAATCTCTATAAAATTTTTCTACAGGAAAATCTTTTACAAAACCATACCCACCAAATATTTGAACAGCCTGTGAAGATATTTTGACTGCTAACTCAGAAGAAAAATATTTAGCCATTGCACTATCCGTTGTAACTGATTTATTATTATTAATCAAATACGCAGATTTATATATCAATAATTCTGCCGCGTTTATTTCAGTAGCCATATCAGCTAACATAAAAGATATTGATTGAAAATTAGATATTTTTTTTCCAAACTGAGATCTTTCTTGTGAGTATTTTAAAGCAGCATTATATGCTCCTTTGGCTATACCTAAAGATAATGCTGCAATTGAAATTCTTCCTCCATCTAAAATTTTCATAGACTGAATAAAGCCTTCTCCAATTTCACCAATCAAAGCATCATTAGATATGATGCAATTATTAAAAATAATCTCTGCTGTTTCAGAAGCCCTCATGCCCAATTTATTTTCTTTTTTCCCTGATGTAACGCCAGGATTTGAAGAATCGACAATAAAAGCCGATATTCCTCTAGAGTCTCCTAACTCACCAGTTCTAGCAACAACAACAATAACATCTCCACTCGAACCGTGTGTTATGAAGTTTTTAGATCCGTTTATTAGCCAATTATCACCTTGTTTTTTCGCAGTAGTATTCATTCTCATAGCATCAGATCCGGTAACGGGCTCTGTCAATGCCCAAGCACCTAAATATTGGCCAGAAGCTAATTTAGGAAGATATTTCTTTTTTTGCTCTTCGTTTCCAAATTTTAAAATATGACCAGTACAAAGAGAATTATGTGCTGCAACAGAAAGACCAATAGAACCACATATTGTAGATATTTCTGAAATTATTGTTACATATTCATCATAAGAAAAACCAGCTCCACCATATTCTTCAGGAACTAACACACCCATCATTCCTAACTCACCAATTTTTTTAAAGAGATCTAAAGGAAAAATTTGGTTCTCATCCCATTCATTCATAAATGGTACGATTTCTCTTTTTGAAAACTCTTTAATAGTCTCTAAAATAATCTTTTGATTTTCTGTATAATTTAAATCCATTATTACTTATATTTTTTAATTGAACCATTTTTTACTTTTTCTAAATATGTTTTCAAATCTTCTTTAACTTCTGATGACAAAAATAATAAACCAATAATATTTGGAAAAGCCATAGCAAGAATCATCATATCAGAGAAATCTAAAACGGAACCTAAATTGACAGAAGACCCAACCACGACAAAAAACATCAATAGAATCTTATAAGTTAACTCTGTAACTTTACTTTGACCAAATAAAAATGTCCAAGATTTTAATCCATAATAAGACCAAGAAATGATCGTAGAAAAAGCAAAAAGAAAAATTGCAATAGTTAAAATATATGGAAACCACCATATTACACTTCCAAATGCTTGAGAAGTTAGTTCTGAACCACCCAAACCACCGACATTTGTATAGCTTCCAGTTATAATTATAACTATTGCAGTAATTGTACATATTACAATAGTATCAATAAAAGGTTCTAATAAAGCAACCATCCCCTCTGACACTGGTTCTTTAGTTTTTGCGGCAGAATGTGCAATTGAAGCAGAACCAACTCCTGCCTCGTTAGAAAAAGCAGCTCTTTTAAATCCTACAATTAAAACACCTATAAAGCCTCCTAAACCAGCTTCTGGACTAAAAGCACCCTTTATTATTTTACTAAAGACTATGGGTAAATCTGTAAAATGATATCCTATAATAATTAAAGCTGCACCAACATAAATTGCGGCCATAAAAGGAACTATTTTCTCAGTAACTTTAGCAATACTTTTTATTCCACCAATAATAACAACACCAACCATAATTGCTAAAAATAAACCAAAAAGAGGTCCAAAATTAGACATGGCTGGAAAGACAGTTTTAAAAGCTGCAAAAGCTTGATTTGCTTGAAACATATTACCTCCTCCAATAGAACCACCAATACATAAAATAGCAAAAAGAATTGCTAAAAATTTTCCTAAATTAGGAAGATTTTTTTTGGCTAAACCATCTTTTAAATAATACATCGGACCGCCTGAAACAACACCATTTTCATCAATCTTTCTATACTTAACCCCTAAAGTGCATTCAACAAATTTTGAAGACATGCCAATCAAACCAGCTACAATCATCCAAAAAGTAGCTCCAGGACCACCTAAACTTATAGCAATTGCAACCCCCGCAATATTTCCAAGACCTACAGTCCCTGACAAAGCGGTAGTTAAAGCTTGAAAATGAGACACTTCTCCTTTATTTTTTGGATCATGATAATCTCCTCTAACTAAAGAAATTGCATGATTAAATCCTCTAAGGTTTATAAAATTCATTTTAAATGTAAAAAATAAGGCACCTAATATCAACCAAATAACTATAAAGGGCACTTCTTTATTTTGACCAATGACTTTAGTGACATCAAAGAATATTACTTTTGCAATATTATCTACTATCGGTTTAAAAATATTGTCTAAAGTAATTGAAAAAAAATTTAATTTATTTGTAAATGTGTGTTCAAAATGAAATTTATAGTTACTTAACTCTTCATGAATAGAAAAATTATTTTTTGAAAAATCAATAATCTTAAAAAATCTAACCGTGTCACTATATGTAAATTTTAAAGTTTTTTCATTTAAGATCCATGTTCCTTCGCTATTTTTATTACCGACGTTGTATTTAAATGCCCCATTTTCATAAAATGTTATTACATCATCCTGACTTAAATTTAATTCTAAACCTTCAATTGATTTATATGAATATTGTCTGCTTGATAAGATGTCTTTAATCAGATCTGTTGTATATACTTTTTGTGAAAAAACAGAAAAGAATGGTATTAATAAAAAAATTAAAATATTTTTTTTCATTTTATCGATTTTAAATAAACTTCCATTTTAGTTGGCAAATAATTAAAGTCTTTAATTGCTTTATCAATTAACAAACCTGATTTTTTTGGCCTTTGTGCCTTTTGATTAATTTTATCTGAGTTACATCTTTTAACTAAAGATTTATCAAAATCAAAAATACTTACAATTTTACAAACAAAATCAAAAATTGATAAATATTCGCCTCCAGAAATATTATATATGCCTTTTAAATCTAATTTAATTATTTCAAAAATTGCCTGAGACAAATCAGAGTAAAGGGTCGGTGTTCTATACTGATCATCAACAATATTAAGAGCTTCACCTTTTTCTAATTTTTTTTTGACCCACATAAATATATTATTTGAATCAATTTTTTTTCCATAAACTAAGCAAGTTCTAATAATAGAAAAATTTTTAAGTTTTGTATTAATAATTAAATTTTCTGCTTTCATTTTAGAAAAACCATAATAATTTATTGGGTTACATTCTTCATTCTCATGATAAGGTCCCAATTTTCCATCGAATAAAAAATCTGTTGACAAATGAATAAACTTTTTATTATATTTTTTACAATAAGATAAAAAAGTATTAATTGAAAGAGCGTTAATATTAAGGCATTTTTTTTTATTTAACTCACAGTAATCAACATCAGTTATTGCAGCCGTATTTATAACAACATCCGGCATAAATTGAACTAAAATATTTTCACAATCTTTCATAATAGAAACATCGAGAGAAGTATAAGTATGATTATGATTTTTTAACCTATCTGAGTTTAAACCTGTAGCAATAATTTCATATTGCTTTGAAAGCATCAACCTTAAAGACTGACCTAATAATCCATTACCACCTGTTATTAAAATTTTTTTCAAAATATTATATTAATTATTATTTAATTTATACCTGAATTGCATTATTTGCTCAGAGTTACCTAGAATAAATAATTTAGAATTTGGCTTTAGTATTGTATCAGCTCCTGGGTTTACAATATACTTACCATCAAATAATTTAACTCCTATGATAGTACACCCTGTATGATGTCTCGCTTGTATTTGCGAAAAAGTTTTATTTTCATATTTGGCTGAAAGAGAAGAAATACTAACTTCCTCCAAATTAACATCTGCATTCCCTTCAATAGAAATATGATCTAAAAATTCTGCTAAATCATGAGTTTTTGCTAATTGATTAATATCTAATGTTTTCAAAATTCTTCTTTCCATAGCAATTTGTCTTTCCTCTAATTTTATTATCTTATCTCTTTCTCTACCTGACTTTCTCATTTGAACTATAAGCCAAGCAAAAGCAATAAACTCTAGGACTGTTATAAAAATAAGAAGAACCAAATTGATTTGTTCTGCTGTTGAAAAACTAAGAGCATATAGAATATTAAACATATATTTTTTTTATTACTTTAAAAGTATATTTTTATAAATTAAAACAATAAAACATTTGAAAAAACTTGAAAGAAAATTAACTCTATCTGCTGTAATAGCAATAAGTATTGCAGGAATGCTAGGAACTGGGATATTTGTCCTTCCTGGTGTAGCCGCAGGAATGATTGGTGAGTATCTTTGGTTAGCTTACATATTTTCAGGTCTTTTTATTTTACCAAGTGTGCTTTCTAAATCTGAATTAGCTACTGCAATGCCACAATCTGGCGGTACTTATGTGTATATTGAAAGAGCCTTTGGTCCTTTATTTGGAACAATTTCAGGAATAGGACTTTGGGCATCATTAATTCTAAAAAGCTCTTTTGCTCTAATTGGCTTTGGAGCGTATTTATTGGCTGTCGTTAATTTGGGATTAGACATTAAATATCTTTCAATTGGATTTCTAATCATTGTTTTTTTATTAAACATATTGGGAGTGAAAAAAGTTGGAAAGGTTCAACTTGTTATTATTGGATTTGGAATATTTTTTTTAATTGCTTTACTCGGTGTTGGAATTGGAAAATTAGATATAAATAACACAAACTTTGACATACCGTCAAATAAAAAAAGTTTATTAGCTACAGTTGCCTTTGTCTACCTTTCATATGCTGGAGTTACTAAAATTGCAGCTGTTGCAGGTGAGGTTAAAAACCCATCCAAAAATTTACCATTAGCAATGTTAACCTCCTTGTTAATCATGACTATTATTTATTCTGCTGTTGCATTTATTTTAACAGAGTATGTTTCACCTGAATCTTTAAAAAAAGATTACCGTCCTATCTACACTTTGGCTGAAACCTTAACAAACAACAATATTTATGTTGGTTACTCTGCAGCTGTTGTTGGAATTTTAACTTTAGTCTCATTAGTAAATTCTGGGGTTTTAGCTTCATCAAGATTTCCTTTTGCTATGGCTAAAGACAAATTGCTTCCTAACTATATGACTTATCTTCACCCAAAATATCTAACACCAGTTATTGCTATTGCATTCACCTGTATAATGATGGCTCTTGTTGTAATTTATGTAGATGTTATAAAAATAGCAAAATTAGCAAGTGCTTTTAAAATAACTATGTTTATTGCGGTTAATGCATGTGTTATTGTTTTGAGAGAGACAGGGGTTCAATGGTACAAACCAACATATAAATCACCATTATATCCACTAACACAAATTTTAGGAATTCTTGGGGGAATATTATTACTTTTTTATCTTGGTTGGATGCCAATTATTGCAATAATTGTTATTAGCTTATTAGGTACAATGATTTACTTTTTTTACGGTAAAAAAAGGACTATGAGAGAAGGCATAATTACAAAATACGGAAATAGGCCTGCGTTGTATATGTTTTACGGAAGAAGAAAAGATTTTAACTTAATGCAAGATGATTTTGAAAAAAAACAAAGAAAAACAAAATTAGAAAATGAAATTTTATCTGACGCAGGTGCAATCGTGCCTTTATTAGGAAATGAAAAGTCACCTGAAATTATTACAGAAATTGCTGGAGCGATTACAAAAAATAAAAAAGTTCAAACAATTCATGTAACTGAGGTGCCAGATCAAACTTTTTTAGATAATGAGTTTTTTGAAAGAGATAGAAAATCAGAAACAATTAAAAGACAATTAAAATTACTTGAAAGGGATAAAAAAATACAAATAAACTTTAAAAAATATAGAACACATAATCTTACCAATACTGTTCAATCACTAAGTGAACAAACTCATTGTGATTGGCTTGTTTTAGGATGGAATGGAGTGGATCACCAAGGTATTTTAATAAATAATCCAATTGGCTGGTTAGTTACAAATGTTGACTCTAATGTTGCTTTATTTAAAGATAATGGAATAAAGTATATTAATAGAATTTTATTAGCTATACTACCACAAAAAGATAATTCTAAATTTATTGAAGCAACAAGTATGATAACTGATTTTTATAATAATGATAGCGATGGAATTGAAGCTAATTTCACTGTCCTTCACATCATTCCAACTGATACTGAAAATTCAGAAATTAATGAAATAAAGTTCAGAACTGAGGAAATTCTTAAAAAATATCCTCATGGTGAACTAAGTCTAATTAAACATAACAACCCAGAAAAATATATTTCTGAAATTTCCGCAGAATATGACTTACTAATAATTGGGACTCCAAAACATAACGATTGGGCAAGTATATTATTTGGCACTGGAAAAGATAAATTTGTTGAAAATGCCACTTGCTCAGTTTTGAGACTTACTATTAAAAATTAGTTAAATATTTAGACATTTCTTTTTGAATTCTCTTTGCTTCCTTTTGAGAATCAATAAAAAAGTCAGCTCCCTTACCTGCATATAAAATAGATCTAGAACAATTAACTAAAATTCCAATTTTATCATTGAATCCATTTTTAACAATCTTAGATAATTCACCACCTTGACTCCCAAGACCCGGTATAAGTAAAAAAAAATCTTTAGCATTTTCTCTAATTTCTTTAATTACATCTGGTCTAGTCCCTCCAACTACAAACATCATATTTTCTGAGTTACCCCAAGATTTAGCTCTATTTAAAACTTCCATAAATAAAGGTGTTCCTTTTTCTGTTTTAATCATTTGAAAGTCATCAGCAGTAGGATTAGAAGTGGCAATTAAAACAATACTCCATTTACCCTCTCTCATAAATGGCATAACGCAATCTCCACCCATGTAAGGAGATAAAGTAACAGCATCGAAATTAAAATTATTATAAAATGCATCTGCATACATCTTTGATGTATTTAATATATCCCCTCTTTTTGCATCCGCTATAACAAAAAAGTCATCTGGAATGTAATCAATTGTTTTTTTTAAAGAATTAATACCTTTTAATCCATATTTCTCATAAAAAGCTAAATTAACTTTATAGGACACGCAATAATCTTTAGTAGAATCAATTATTTTTTTATTAAAAAAGAAAATTGGATCTTCCTCATTTAAGATAAAACTTGGAAACTTATCAAGGTCAGGATCTAAACCAACACATAAAAAAGATTTTTTTTCATGTATTTTTTCAATTAATTTTTTTTTATTCATTCTTCCCTTGCTTTAATTTTTCTGAGTTATCTGCTATTTTCAGTTCTTCAATTATTTTATTTATATCTCCGTCTATTATCTCACCGAGAGAATATAAAGTCAAACCAATTCTGTGATCAGTTACACGTCCTTGTGGATAATTATAAGTTCTAATTTTATCAGATCTATCCCCGGATGATACCATAGTTTTTCTAAGATCCCCTTCCTCATCTTGTTTCTTTTTTAACTCCATTTCATAAATTCTAGTTCTTAAAACCTTTAGTGCTTGAGCATAATTTTTAATTTGAGATTTTTGATCTTGACACTGAGCAACAATTCCAGTAGGTAAATGAGTTAACCTTACTGCTGAATAAGTGGTATTTACAGATTGACCTCCAGGTCCTGATGAACAATAGGTTTCTTTTTTTATCTCAGAATCTTTCAACTCCACATCAAACTCTTCTGCTTCTGGCAAAACAATAACAGCTGATGCAGAGGTGTGAACTCTGCCTTGTGTTTCTGTCTTAGGAACTCTTTGAACTCTATGGACTCCACCTTCATATTTCAAAAAACCGTAGGCACCAACACCCATAACATTAAATACTATTGACTTAAAGCCACCAGAAGTACCTTCAGTATAATCAACAAGTTCTAGATTCCATTTTTTGGACTCAATAAATTTTGTATACATTCTATACAAATCTCCACAGAAAATACTAGCCTCATCTCCGCCAGTTCCAGCAACTATTTCTACTACAGCATTTCTATCATCATTGGGGTCTTTAGGAATTAATAAAATTTTAATCTCTTGCTCAATCTCTTGCTTTTTGGTTAAATACAAATCAATTTCTGACTTAGCCATTTCTTTTAACTCTATATCATTCTCTTCGTTTAAAATTTTTTTTGCTGAATCAATATTTGAAATAATATTTTTATAATTATTATAGACTGAGACGATAATATCTAAATCTTTATATTCTTTATTAAGTTTTATATATTTTTTCATATCAGAAATAATATTGGGGTCAACAATCAGCTTACTGACCTCATCAAAACGAACCTTAATTGCTTCTAATTTATCTATCATAATTAATATGTAAATTCTCCATGATGAGATTTTATGGTTAGTTTTTTTTCAGGAGATGAAAAGCATTCACCAATAATCTTAGCTTCAATATTTAAAGATTGAGCAATTTGAATAATTTCTTTAGCAGTATTTTTATCAGTGTAAAATTCCATCCTGTGTCCCATGTTAAAAACACTGTACATTTCTGAATAACTGGTTTTTGATTCTTTAGCAATTAAATTGAAAATTTCTGGTGTATCAAATAAATTATCTTTCACAACATGAATTCTGTTAATAAAATGTAAAACTTTTGTTTGCCCACCACCTGTACAATGGATGATTCCATTAATTTTTGATTTATCGCAATTTAAAAATATAGATTTTAATACGGGCAAATAAGTTCTCGTTGGAGATAGGGCCATTTTACCATAAGATAAATTATTAACAAATAGATCAGTTAAATTCTTTGATCCACTGTAAACTAAATTTTCTGGTATTAACGGGTTAAAGCTTTCAGGATATTTTTTTGCTAAATAATTTGCAAAAATATCATGCCTTGCAGATGTCAAGCCATTACTTCCAATGCCACTATTATATTCAGTTTCATACGAAGATTGTCCAGTTGAAGAGAGTCCAACAATAACATTTCCTTCTTGGATGTTAATATCAATCACTTCTTTTTTTTTCATTCTAGAAAATATTGTAAAACCCACATCCAACGTTCTAACAATATCACCTACATCTGCTGTCTCACCACCAGCCAAATGTATATCTAGACCAAGAGATTTGATTTCATTCAAAAATTCTTGAGTTCCATTTATAAGAGACTTAATAACGGTGCCTGGGATAATATTTTTATTTCTACCAATTGTAGATGAAATAACTAAATTATTTATTGCTCCTACACAAGCTAAATCATCTATGTTCATAACCAAAGAATCCTGTACAATTCCTTTCCACACTGAAATATCACCGGTTTCTTTCCAATAAACATAGGCCAAAGATGTTTTAGTTCCAGCTGTGTCAGAATGCATAATATTACAATACAGAGGGTCTTTCGCTACTATATCGGGTAATATTTTGCAGAAGGCATTAGGAAATAGTCCTTTGTCAAGATTTTTTATTGCTTCGTGTACATCCTCTTTCCTTGAAGAAACACCTCTACTATTGTACGTGTCCATAATTAAAAGATTGTTTATTCTTCAATAAAAGAATCTAAAAAAACTAAACAGAAATATTATTCATCGAGATCAATCAAATTACCATCCGAATCAATAAGTCCATTTTTTATTGGAGATTCAATTTTTTTATTTTCTTCAAACCACTCTTCAAAATTTTCAGAAATTATTTTAAAATCTGTTCTTCTATTAAATTGATGAGCTGCTTCAACTAGTCTATTAGATTTTAAAGAATTAATATATGCTTTATCTAAAGCTCCTGACGGTAGTCCATTAATTTCAGTGTTTAAAATTTTTGGCTCAGAATCAGACATTCCTAAAGCTACTAAACGATCAGCTGAAACTCCTTTTTCTACTAAATAATCAACACAGCTTTGTGCTCTATTTTGCGAAAGAGGTACATTGATGTCTTGAGATCCTCTAAAATCAGTATGAGATCTTAATTCAATTACATGATTTGGATAATCATGAGTTAGTAAATCTGCTAATGAATCTAACTCTTCCATTCCTTCTGGTCTAAGATCAAACTTATTAACATCAAATTCAACACTTTTTAAAATCATAGGCCTTTTACTACTTACAAAGTTCACATCTCTGCTATACACTGTGTCTAATAAATTACCATCATCTAATACTAGAAATTTAGATTTATCCATGTTTTCATAATCAGTACTAACAGTTGTATCTCTTTGTGTAAAATACCATTCTTTATTAAACTGAATTTGATAATCTTGATTTTCTTTAAAATTTTCTATACCAATATAGTATTCCCCATTACCATTTGTAATAGTGGTATAATTAGAATTTGGACCGGTTAATGTAACTGTTACATTAGACAATGGATCACCCGACTCATTGTCTTTAACCGTTCCTTTTAACTCAGTAAATATTAACTGCAAATCAACTAAATAAATATCATCACCACCTCTTGGTTTCCACTTTTTACCCTTTCTATTAGATGATATATATCCTTTAATTTCTGTTTCATCTTCAAACACAATACCAAAATCATCATATGGTGTATTAATTGGATACCTCATATTAACAGGGTGAGAAAAACCATTATCAGTTGATTCTGACTTGTAAATATCTAAACCTCCCATTCCTACGTGACCAGTTGATGAAAAGAATAAAGCACCAGTTTTACTGATGTATGGAAATTTTTCATCCCCAGAAGTATTAATATTTACTCCCAATTCATTTAAGTTAATTGGTTCTCCCCATGCCTTTTTTCTTCTATCATAAGTACATCTATATATATCATATCCACCAAAACCACCATCCATTTCAGCAACAAAATACAAAGTTTTACCATCAGCGGAAACTGCAGGATGTTGAACATCAATTGGTTCACCAGCTGAGTTTACATCAACAGGAATCTTTTCCTCTACGGGCTCACCAAATGAGCCACTTTTAAACTCTACAGAATATATTCTTTTAGGGTTATATTTATTTTTAA
>TARA_B100001057_G_scaffold478882_1_pt1 | contig 12452 bp, 10 predicted proteins | sample TARA_B100001057 | Tara Oceans TARA_B100001057 (sample SAMEA2621839) | marine metagenome | biome: marine biome (ENVO:00000447); feature: surface water layer (ENVO:00002042); material: "saline water (ENVO:00002010), including plankton (ENVO:xxxxxxxx)" | depth 5 m | reverse complement strand
ATAATCGTGTTATTGGTTGGGATCTTTATAATGAACCTGATAATGTTGCTCCAGCATATCCAAGATTTCCAGATAGACCAATTGACATTAAAGACAAAAAGATTTATACTTTATCCCTTCTGAAAAAAGTCATTTATTGGTCTAGGGAAATTAACCCCTCACAACCACTAACTGTAGGTTTATGGAAAGACCCTGAAACATGGGGCTCCTTAGATAACTTATCACCAATTGATAAATTTGCGCTATCTAATTCAGATGTTATTTCTTTTCATGCGTATGGCGACATAAACGAAACTAGAAAAAAAATAGAAGATTTAGAAATATATAATAGGCCGTTATTGTGTACAGAGTATTTAGCTAGAGGCCAAGGAAATACTTTCCAAAATATCCTGCCATTGTTTAAAGAAAAAAATATAGCTGCTGTTAACTGGGGGTTTGTAGCGGGAAAGACAAACACCACTTTTCCTTGGTCTTCATGGGACATAGAATTTGACTCGTTACCTAAGGTTTGGCATCACGATATATACCTGCCAGACAAGACACCATTCGATCAAAAAGAAATTACTTTTTTAAAAAAAATATTGATTGAATAGAGTTATTTATTTGAAAACTTAAACTCTGTTGTTGTTGAATACTTTTCTCCCGGTTTTAAAATAACTGATGGGAAACTTTTCTCATTTGGAGAGTTAGGATAGTGTTGAGTTTCTAAACAAAACCCTGACCTAAATTCATAAACGTGTCCTGATTTAGATTTTATAGTTCCATCTAGAAAGTTTCCTGAGTAAAACTGAAGACCTGGTTGGTCAGAAAAGATTTCAAGGACTCTCCCTGATTCTGGTTCATAGGCTGAAGCAACAAATCTGATTCCCTGATTCTGGTTATTTATAACCCAAGAGTGATCATAGCCATTTCCATAACTTAATTGAATATTTTGATCACTAATTTGATCTCCAATTTTTCTTGGTTGTCTAAAATCAAAAGGAGTTTGATTTACACTTTTTATTTCTCCAGTTGGAATTAATGTTGAGTCTACTGGTAAAAATGAATCTGAGTTTATAACAATTTCATGATCTAAAATATTCTTGTTTAGTGCTGATGAAAGATTAAAATATGAATGCTGAGTTAAATTAATGATTGTTGTTTTGTCTGTTGTGGCCTCGTATTTAACTGTTAATTTATCATCGTTGTCTAAAGTATATGTTACTTGAGCATTAAGATTTCCTGGATACCCCTCTTCCATATCTTTACTTGTATAAGTAAAAACTAATGAAGAAGTAGAATCGGAAACAACCTCTGTAACATCCCAAATCACTTTATCAAATCCCTTTAGCCCACCATGAAGGTGGTTCTCACCATTATTTGTTGCAAGCGCGAAATCTTCTTGATTTAGGCTAAATTTTCCTTTTGCAATCCTATTAGCATATCTACCTATTATAGCTCCAAAATATGGGCTCTCCTCTTCATACTGTGAAATATTGTTAAAACCTAAAACGACATCTTCATAATTTCCGTATCTGTCTGCGGCTTTCCACGAGGTTATTATACCTCCAAAATTAATAGCACTAAATTCCATACCATTTTGGTTTTTTAGTGTAAACATGTCCACAATAAGACCTTGTTTAGTTTTTCCAAAATCTGTTTTTTCAATAGTTACTAAAGGCACTGCTGTCTTTTTTTTTAAAATATTCTCGCAAGAGAAAATTATAAACAAAGCTAATAGAAGATATGATTTTTTCATTTACACGAATATAATAACTTTTAAATATCAAGAGTATTCCTTAAATTGCACAGTCGGCAAGCCTTTAATTATGTCTTCTAAAAAGTACATTTTTTTTATACTCTTTTTGTTCTCCGGTCTAGAATTTGGGTTTACTCAAGAGAAGTCCTACCAAATAGAATTACCTGGCACAACCCAAGGTTTAGAAATGATTTTCATTGAGGGGGGAACTTTTACAATCGGGAGCCCTTCATTTGAAAAAGGTCGACAAGAGGATGAGTCACCACAAAAATTGATTAAAGTGAAATCGTTTTGGATGGCAAGCACAGAGACAACTTGGAATCTTTATCAACACTTTGTTGATCGCGATATTGATGAGAATTATCTCGAAAAACAAGATAACGCATTGATTTCTTTGGATATCGATGCCATAAGTGGTGCAACGACTCCCTATGTTGATATGAGTTTTGGGATGGGAACCGACGACTTCCCTGCTATAGGAATGACACAAAAAGCTGCTGTTCAATTTACTAAATGGCTATCCGCGCTTACAGGAAATTTTTATAGGCTTCCAACTGAAGCAGAATGGGAATATGCCTGCCGTGCAGGAACCCAGACTGCATACAGTCATGGTGATGACTCTTCTGATTTAGATCAATACGCTTGGTATGAAAACAATAGCCAAGGCAAATACCAAAAAGTGGGTCAAATGAAACCAAATTCATGGGGTTTATATGATATGCACGGAAATGTTGCAGAATGGACTTTGGATCAATATGAGCCTGGTATTTATAAAAAATTAAATAAACTTAAATGGAATAAGCCTAGTAAAACCTATCCAAAATCTGTTCGTGGAGGATCCTGGATGGATAATGAATTAGAGCTTAGATCTGCTGCAAGAAGAGGCTCCAATCCACAATGGAAGATGAGAGATCCGCAGCTACCAAAAAGTGAATGGTGGCATACAGACGCTCCATTTGTAGGGTTTAGAATTATTAGGCCTTATGAAACCCCCTCGCAAAAAGAACAAGAAATATTTTGGACAACTAAATAATAAATTATGAAAAATTCAATATTACAAAAAAAGAGAAGGACTTTTATAAAACAAACGACTCTTGCTACCACAGGTATATTGTCAGCGACCTTGCCCGTAAGGTCTTTTGCTAATGTTTTAGATAATAAAAAACTCAAACTTGCATTGGTGGGATGTGGCGGCAGAGGTTCAGGAGCAGCTGTTAACGCCTTAACAGCAGATGATCAAGTAGAGCTAGTTGCTATGGCAGATGTGTTTAAAGACCGTATTGATTCAAGTTTAAGAGCAATTACCGAGCACTTTGATGGTAAAAAAAAGATAAAAGTCAAAGACAAAAATAAATTTGATGGGTTTAATGGCTACAAAAAAGCAATAGATGAAGCGGATGTGGTCATTCTCACAACTCCTCCAGGATTCAGGCCTTATCACTTTGAATATGCAATTAACCAAAATAAACATGTCTTTATGGAAAAGCCTGTGGCTACAGATCCTGTGGGAGTAAGAAAAGTGTTAGACATGGCTAAAATAGCCAAAGAAAAAAGACTCAATGTAGTTGTGGGCCTACAGCGACATTACGAAAAGAAATACACAACTTTATATAATAAGGTTGCTGAAGGAGCTATAGGAAAAATTACATCCGGGCAAGTTTACTGGAATGATGGTGGTGTTTGGGTTAAACAAAGACAGGCAGGTCAAAGCGAATTAGAATACCAAATGCGAAACTGGTATTATTTCAATTGGATTTGTGGTGATCATATTTTAGAACAACACATTCATAATATCGATGTAGCTAATTGGTTTATTGGCTCATACCCTAAAAGCGCTCAAGGTATGGGTGGTCGTCAGACTAGAACTGGAAAAGAATATGGAGAAATTTTTGACCACCATTACGTTGAATTCAATTACAACAATGGGGCTGTAATATCCTCGCAATGCAGACACCAAAAAGGATGTGACTCTAAAGTAGATGAAGTACTTCAAGGAACAGCAGGGAAAGTAGAAATGGGTAGTGGATTAATGTCGGATATCAATGGAGGTGAACTCTATAGATATCCATATAAGTTAGGAGAAGAAGCAAATCCATATCAAGTAGAACATGACGAATTGTTTAAATCAATCCGAAGCAATGGTGTGATTGGTGATGCTGAAAATGGAGCAAAAAGTACCCTTTCTGCGATTATGGGGCGTATGGCTACTTATTCAGGTAAAACCGTGACATGGGAAGAAGCTTTAAACTCAAATCATCAATTAATGCCTGCAGAAGTTGATTGGAGCACAACCCCCCCAAGTCTTCCAGATGAAAATGGTTTATATGAAATCCCAACACCAGGTGTAACTAAATTCTCAACATAATGGATAGAAGAAAATTCAATGCTTTAGCAGGAATATCATCATTAGGCGTACTCAACGTAAATGCGAACTTTAATCCGCTTAAAGATGCTTATCAATACAATTTAAATTATGCTCCACACTTGGATATGTTTCGGGCGCATGCTGGAAATGACCCTATTGACCAGTTGCATTTTATGGCTGACCAAGGATTTCGATCATTTGAAGACAACGACATGAGAACACGTTCTGTAAATCTTCAAGAAAAAATGTCGCAAACCATGCAAAAGCGAAATATAAGAATGGGTGTTTTTGTCGCTCATAACATTGCTTGGAAAAGACCAAACCTGGCCTCTGGAAATGTAGATGAGCGCAACGCTTTTCTATCAGAAATTAAATCAAGTGTAGAGGTTGCAAAACGGGTCAATGCGAAATGGATGACAGTTGTTCCAGGGCTCAAAGATTTCAAAAAAAACATCGGATATCAAACAGTTAATGTCATAGACACCTTGAAACGTGCCTGTGAAATATTGGAACCACATGGACTGGTGATGGTTCTTGAACCTCTTAATTTCAGAAACCACCCTGGTTTATTCTTAAGCGAAAGCCCACAAGCCAATACTATTTGTAAAGCAGTAGGATCTCCTTCTTGTAAAATTTTATTTGATATTTATCATCAACAAATTCAGGAAGGCAACCTCATTCCTAACATTGAAAACTGTTGGGATGAGATCGCTTATTTTCAAATTGGTGATAATCCTGGGCGTAATGAGCCCTACTCTGGTGAAATCAACTACAAAAACGTCTTCAAATACATTTATGAAAAAGGATTCAAAGGAATTCTTGGAATGGAACACGGTAATTCCCTCGAGGGTAAAGAAGGAGAATTAAAGGTGATAAAAGCCTATCAAATGGCTGATGATTTTGTGTAATCCTTAAGGTTCTTTTCTTTTTCATTTTAGTAAGAAATAAATTAGAGTACTTTTGCCTGCTTTAAGATATAACTGTATGGGCTCTATACGAAATATTGCAATTATTGCACATGTTGATCATGGTAAGACAACTTTAGTTGATAAGATTATCGATCACTGTAAGGTTTTAGATTCAAGAAAAGAAAGGGCCGAGTTATTGCTAGACAATAATGACTTAGAGCGAGAAAGAGGAATCACTATTCTTTCAAAAAACGTATCAGTCGTATATAAAGACGTAAAGATTAATGTAATTGATACTCCTGGGCATTCTGATTTTGGAGGTGAAGTAGAAAGAGTATTAAAGATGGCTGATGGAGTTTTATTATTAGTTGATGCTTTTGAAGGAGCAATGCCACAAACAAGGTTTGTTCTTGGTAAAGCAATTGAACTGGGATTAAAACCAATAGTTGTTGTAAACAAAGTTGATAAAGAAAATTGTACTCCTGATATCGTTCAAGAAGCAATATTTGATTTGATGTTTAGTTTGGATGCTAGCGAAGATCAGTTAGATTTTGTAACTGTTTTTGGCTCTTCTAAAGAAGGTTGGATGAGTCTTGACTGGAGAGAAAAAACAAAGAGTATTCAACCACTTCTAGACACTGTTGTGGAAGTCATCCCTGAGGCCCCCTACAATGAAGGGTTCCCCCAAATGCAAATTACTTCACTAGATTATTCAAAATTTGTCGGTAAAATTGCTGTGGGGAGAATCTTTAGAGGAGATCTTCTTGAAGGAAAAGATTATATTCTTTGTAAAGCTGGAGGGATTAAAAAGAAAGTTCGAATTAAAGAACTTCATGTTTTTGAGGGTATGGGAAAAGTTCAAGTTAAAAAAGCAAGGTCTGGAGACATTTGTTCTATTGTTGGAATTGAAGATTTTGAAATTGGTGATACAATCGCAGATTTAGAATCCCCTGAAGAGCTTCCTAGAATTGCTATTGACAAGCCAACAATGAGCATGTTGTTTACCATCAACAACTCTCCTTTTTTTGGAAAAGAAGGAAGGTATGTTACTTCAAGACATATTCGAGATAGGTTATACGCTGAATTAGAAAGAAACCTTGCTTTAAAAGTTGAAGATGGGCCAAGTGAAGATAAATTTAATGTATACGGAAGAGGGATCCTTCATTTATCTGTTTTAATAGAGACCATGAGAAGAGAGGGGTTTGAACTTCAGGTTGGAAAACCACAAGTAATATTCAAAGTAATCGACGGTGTAAAATGTGAGCCAATGGAAACGCTTGTAATTGATGTTCCTGATGAATATTCTGGAAAAGCTATTGAGCTTGTTAGTCAACGAAAAGGAGATATGCTTGTAATGGAACCTAAAGGCTCATTACAACATCTGGAGTTTGATATACCCTCAAGAGGATTAATTGGATTAAGAAACAATATTTTAACGGCTACCGCTGGTAATGCTGTGATGACTCACAGGTTTAGGGAGTATGCCCCTATTAAGGGTGATATTCCTGAGAGGATGAAAGGCTCTTTAATTTCAATGGAGGCAGGAGTTGCAACAGCCTTTTCTATTAACAAACTTCAAGACAGAGGTAGGTTTTTTATCTCTCCGGGAGCAGAAATATACAAAGGGCAGGTTATAGGCGAGAATACTAGAAACGATGATTTAAGTATTAATGTTATTAAGGGCAAGAAACTAACTAATATGCGGACTCAGAGTACAGATGCTGCTGTTCAAATTGAACCAAAAATAGATTTTTCTCTAGAGGAAAGCATGGAATTTATTCAAGTTGATGAATATTTAGAAGTTACGCCCACCTCATTGCGAATGAGAAAAATTGGATATGGAGAAAACAAGAGGGGGTATTAAATAAAAAAACCCTCTAAATCAATGATTTAAAGGGTTTAAGGGTGGTCCCACCTGGACTCGAACCAGGGACCAAATGATTATGAGTCATCTACTCTAACCAACTGAGCTATAGGACCTGTTTAGACGTCAAATATACAATTTCACACTGTTTTTATAAAACTAAAATTGAATTATTGTTTTTTATTTCTAGTACTTTTGAAGAATGGAAAGTCAGAGACAAAAAAAAATTTCTTCTTTAATTCAAAAAGAAGTTGCAATGTTAATCAACTCAGACCTAAGACAAGGTGGGATTAAAAACCTTTTAATCTCTGTTACAAAGGTAAGGGTCTCTCCAGACCTTTCCTTATGTAAGGTGTATCTAAGTATCTTCCCAAGCGATTTGGCAAAGACCCATCTAGCTTTAATTTCAGATAATGCAGCGAAAATTAAGCATGATTTGTCGGTAGTGCTTAAAAACCATTTAAGGAAAATTCCAGAGCTTGCATTTTTCGTAGATGATTCGCTAGACTATATAGATTCGGTAGAAGATTCAATTAAAAACCCTGACAATCCAATTAAATAACAATGTTTAATTCTTACATATATAAAATTGCTGTTCGTTATTTTTTTTCAAAAGACTCTAAAACTATTGTTAATAGAATAAATGGCTTTGCTTTTTTTATGATCGTTGCTTCTTCATCTGTTTTACTAATAGTTTTAAGCGCTTTTAGTGGGCTTAAAGATTTTGGATTATCATACACTAGCTCTTTTGACCCCGAAATAAAGGTTATGCCTGCCTTGGGTAAAAGTTTAAATGTAAGTGAAGAAAAAATCAAAGAAATAAATCAATTGGAATTTATAGAAAGTGCATCTCCTGTTATTGAAGAAAAAGTGGTTTTGTCAAATGAATTGAACTCTGGAGGTGTTCTCTTAAAGGGGGTTTTGCCTGACTATTATTTAAACAGTTCTTTAGACTCTCTGTCTTTGATTGGCGCATTCTCACCATCAAAAAAAAACACCCTGTTTTTGGGTGCTGATTTAGCTTCTTCTCTTGAGGTGGTAATGAGTGATGACTTCTCTTTAACAGCTACAGCTGTAAAAAACAACTCCAGATCTATATTTAGCTTCTCTCCCTTTAATTCGATAAAGCTTGATATTGAAGGTGTTTATCAGATCAGTTCTGATATTGAAAAAAAATATGCTTTTGCGCCTATCGAGACTGTATCCTCGTTGAATGGGTTTGGCAAAAACACATATACAGGTATTGAAATAATTTTATCTTCAAACGAAAATATTAATAATATAATAGATGAGTTAAATTTAATTATTGATGAAGATATTCGTGTTCTGGGAAAGGAAGAGTTAAATCCAGCCTTATACAAAATGTTGAACACAGAGAACATTGCTGTTTACTTAATTTTTACTTTGGTTGCTATTATTTCGATGTTTAATCTTGTAGGGTCGCTGACAATCATGATGGTTGAAAAAAAGAAAGATTTAAGGGTTTTGAATGCCTTGGGCGGTAGAGATGGTGATTTTAATAAAATATTTTTATCCCTTGGTGTTTTTACTACTTTAGTTGGAGTTTTTGCTGGTATTAGTCTAGCTGTTATTGTGGTTGTTGCTCAAAATAATTTATCCCTTATTTTTGTGCCTGGAACATCAATACCTTATCCTATCAAGCTTAGCTCGTTAAATGTTTTTATAGTATTTGCAACAATTTTAGTATTAGGGCTTGTTACTTCTGTATGGTCTACTAGAAAATTAAACGTCTAAACTAGCTCTTGTTCCGCAAACCTCTCTTTAATACTTTCAAGATGAGAAAATATTATTTCTGGTTCTTTTTCGTTTAGTATTTGGCTTTTTATCTCTTTGAAGTTTGCGATACCCTTAAAATAATTTCCGTAGTGTCTTCTTGTCTCAAGAACCCCGAGTATTTCTCCCTTCCAATCAATGGCAGTTTTTAAATGGCGTTTTGCCATCTCCGCTTTTTCAGCTATTGTTGGCTCTGATATTTTATTGCCTGTTTTTAAGTAATGTTTGACTTGGTTAAAAAACCAAGGGTTTCCAATTGAAGCCCTCCCTATCATCGCCCCATCTAACCCATATTCTTGCTTCATCAACTTTGCTTTTTCTGGAGAGTTCACGTCTCCATTGCCAAATACCGGTATGTGCATTCTTTGGTTGTTTTTTATTTCTGCTATCTTGGTCCAGTCAGCTTCACCCTTATACATCTGCGCCCTTGTTCTCCCGTGGATAGAAATAGCTTTAATCCCCACATCCTGAAGCCTCTCAGCCACCTCAACAATTTTAATGGTTTTCTCATCCCAGCCTAGTCTAGTTTTTACTGTTACCGGAAGACTCGTTCTCTCGACTATCTTTTTTGTTAAACTTACCATAAGTGGTATATCTTTTAGAATACCCGCTCCAGCTCCTTTACACACAACTTTTTTCACAGGGCACCCATAATTAATGTCGATTATATCTGGGTTTGTTTTTTCAACAATATCAACAGCCCCAAGCATTGAATCTAGGTTTGATCCGAAAATTTGTATTCCAACCGGCCTTTCTTTGGTATATATGTCAAGTTTTTTTGTGCTTTTTGCAGCATCCCTAATTAATCCTTCGCTGGATATAAATTCTGTATAAACAACGTCAGCTCCATTCTCTTTACAGAGAGCACGAAACGGTGGATCGCTTACATCTTCCATCGGCGCGAGAAGAAGGGGAAAGTCAGGAAGTTCTATGTTTCCAATTTTAACCATGATGCAAAATTAACAATTCTTGAATTTATTTATGTCTTGTCTTTAAAGATTATACAAAGTAAGTATCTTTGTTCAAAACAATAGCCTTGTCAAACAACATCCGAAATTTTTGTATAATAGCACACATTGATCATGGTAAAAGCACGCTAGCTGACAGGCTTCTTGACTTTACTGGCTCTGTGTCTGATCGAGATAAACAAGATCAACTATTAGATGATATGGACCTTGAAAGAGAGAGGGGTATAACCATTAAGTCACATGCTGTTCAGATGGATTGTGAAATAAACGGTAATAAATTTATTTTAAACCTTATTGACACCCCTGGTCATGTTGATTTCTCTTATGAAGTTTCCAGGGCTATTGCTGCATGTGAAGGAGCTCTTTTGGTTGTTGATGCTGCACAAAGCATTCAGGCTCAAACCATTTCAAACCTATACCTTGCTGTTGATAACGATCTTGAAATTATCCCTGTTGTTAACAAAATTGACCTCCCTTCTGCTAATCCAGAAGTTGTTGTTGATGAAATTGTTTCGTTGATTGGTTGTAAGGAAGAGGAGGTAATTCTTGCCTCTGCAAAAACGGGAGAAGGAATAGGGGATATTATAAAAGGAATTATAGACAGGGTTCCTGCTCCAAAAGGAAACCCAAACTCTCCACTGCAGGCTTTAATCTTTGATTCTGTTTTTAACCCATATCGAGGAATTGAAACGTATTTTAAGGTTATTAATGGTAAAATTTCAAAAGGTGACAGGGTTAAGTTTATGTCAACAGGAAAGAACTACGGAGCGGAAGAGGTTGGGACTTTAAAATTGAATCAAGTGCCAAAAAAAGAGATTCTAACTGGAGATGTTGGTTATTTGATTACCGGAATAAAAGACGCAAAAGATGTTAAGGTAGGTGACACTATAACTCTTCTTGATGATTTGGCTGTAAATGCAATTGAGGGGTTTGAAGAAGTTAAACCTATGGTGTTTGCGGGTATTTATCCGGTTGACACTGACGACTATGAAGATTTACGCTCAAGCATGGAAAAACTCCAACTTAATGATGCTTCACTTGTTTTTTCACCTGAAAGTTCTGCAGCGCTTGGGTTCGGTTTTAGGTGTGGGTTTTTAGGAATGCTTCATCTTGAAATTATTCAAGAAAGACTACAAAGAGAGTTTAACATGTCGGTAATAACAACGGTGCCAAATGTTTCTTACAAAGCATATATTAACAAAGATCCCTCACAAGAAATCAACGTAAACAACCCTTCTGATCTTCCAGATCCATCAAGCTTAAATAGAGTTGAGGAGCCCTATATTGATGCTACAATTATAACAAAATCTGAATTTGTCGGTAATGTTTTAACGCTGTGTATTGAGAAAAGAGGTGAGATTAAGAACCAACGATATCTAACTACCGAGCGTGTGGAGCTCAATTTTAAACTTCCTTTAGCAGAAATAGTTTTTGATTTTTATGACCGGCTTAAATCTGTATCTAAAGGTTATGCTTCTTTTGATTACACACCTGTTGGTTTTGTAGCCTCTAAACTCGTTAGGCTTGATATCTTATTAAACGGAAAGCCTGTTGACGCGCTATCTTCATTAATTCATTTTGATAATGCTCAAAGAATGGGTAGGAAGATGTGTGAAAAACTAAAAGAGCTTATACCTAGACAGCAGTTTGATATTCCTGTTCAAGCGGCTATTGGTGCTAAAATTATTTCAAGAGAAACCATTAAGGCATATAGAAAAGATGTAACGGCTAAGCTCTATGGTGGGGATGTTACAAGGAAAAGAAAGCTTTTAGAAAAACAAAAAAAGGGGAAGAAAAAAATGAGAATGGTTGGTAGTGTAGAGATTCCCCAACAAGCCTTTATGGCTGTTCTCAAAATCAACGATTAAGATGACTTTGTATACTATTGAAACTGGAAACTTTAAATTAGATGGAGGGGCTATGTTTGGTGTGGTGCCTAAGGTTTTGTGGGAAAAAACAAACCCTGCTGATTCTAAAAACAGGATAGACATGAGCTCTAGGTGTTTATTGATTGAGGACGGTAAAAAACTCATACTAATAGATTCGGGGCTTGGTGATAAACAAAACGATAAGTTTTTTAGCCATTACTCCCGGTCAGGAAGCGCTTCACTTGAGGGCTCGTTAAAATCAAAGGGATTTAATACCAAGGATGTTACTGATGTGTTTTTTACACACCTTCATTTTGACCACTGTGGTGGTGCTACTAAAAGAGTTGGAGACAAAATACTTCCAGTGTTTGAAAACGCTAAATATTGGTGTTCTAAAGCTCATTGGGACTGGGCTTCAATAAGTCCTAACCCTAGAGAAAAAGCTTCCTTTTTAGAAGAAAACCTAACGCCCATAAAAGAGTCTGGTCAGCTTAATCTTTATGACAGCGTTTACAATGGTTATTGCGAAGACCTAAATTTTGATATTGTTTTTGTCGATGGTCATACTGAAAAAATGGCTTTGCCTAAAATCAACTACAAGGGCAAGTCAATTCTGTTTGCCTCTGATCTTGTTCCAACAGCAGGCCATATTCCTGTTCCTTATCTAATGGGTTATGATGTTAGGCCTCTTGTTACAATGGAGGAAAAATATTTAATATTAAAAAACGCTGTTAGTGACAACACTTTTCTTTTTCTTCAACACGACCCAAACAAAGAGCTTGTTGTTTTAAAGCAGACAGAGAAAGGGGTAAGGTTAGATCAAAGCTCATCGATAATGGACACTTTTGGATCATGAAGCCGTTAAAGGGAAATAAAAAAATTGAAGATTTGTTTGCTTCTGGAAAAAGGGTTTCTTCTTCTTTTCTTCATTGTATATGTTTGTTTAA
>TARA_B100001057_G_scaffold61460_1_pt1 | contig 12458 bp, 12 predicted proteins | sample TARA_B100001057 | Tara Oceans TARA_B100001057 (sample SAMEA2621839) | marine metagenome | biome: marine biome (ENVO:00000447); feature: surface water layer (ENVO:00002042); material: "saline water (ENVO:00002010), including plankton (ENVO:xxxxxxxx)" | depth 5 m | reverse complement strand
GGTTTCCTAAACCTGGTGTCGCAGGTTCGAATCCTGCCGAGGCCGCTATCAATTAAACCTTTTTTTTAAATCTTCATTTATATTTGAAAAAACTATATCTTTCAACTCATCATGAATACTGGTATTTGAAGCTACCATTAAATGTGATCCTGTAGTTGGAAATTCATCTTTTTCATCAACTACCTTTCCACCAGCTTCTTTCAAAATTAAGCTAGCACCAAGCGTATCCCATGGTTTCATAAAAAATTCAAAATAAGCATCAAATTTATTATCTGCTATCCAGCAAACATCTAGCGCTGCACTTCCAAACCTTCTAATTCCGCCACAAGATTTTAATACTGCTTCAAAAGTTTGAATATATTGTTCAGAGTGATGCACTCTGTCGTATGGAAAACCAGTTGCAACAATTGCCTTCTGCATGGATGTACTTTTTAAAATTTCTAATTTTTGACCATTTTTAAATGCACCTTTATCTCTATAACCCTCATACAAAATATTATTGTAAATATCTAAAACATAAGCTTGTGTGGGTGAGTTATCTTCTAAAAGCATCAATGTAATTGCTACTTGAGGAATACCATTTGCATAATTTACAGTGCCATCCAAAGGGTCTATTACCCAAAACCTTTCTGATTTTGGATTAATTATTTCTGACTCTTCAGAGATTATTCCATCATTTGGATATTCTTTCTTAATAGCATTTATCAATATTTCTTCTGATCTCAAATCTGCTTCTGTTACTAGATCAACTTCATGTTCTTTTGAAAATATCTGCACTCCTTCTCGAAGTCCTCTAATAGTTGAAGCAGATTCGTAAACTGCATTTTTTAATAAATGAATGTCAAAAGCTTGGTTCATATTTTATATAGAGTGTTGCTGTCCAGAATTAATAAAGTCTTGAGCATATATGCCTGCTTTTGAGATTGACTTAAGCTCAAGCCAAGTGAATGGGTTTTCAGAATTATTTTTCACATATTCAAAAAATATTTGAAGAGACTCCTTATGCCCCTTACCAGATGAAAATATTTTACTTTTATCTTGATTACTCTCTAAATATCTTAATAATTGAAAATCTTCAATTATGTATGAATTTCCTCCACCATGAATTTCTATTCTCTCTTTTGCAAGGCTTTGATTTGTCTCAGAAAAATATTGAATCGCAGCATGAGAACCATTAGCAAAATTAACATTTATAAATACTTGGTTTTCATTAGCTTCACTGTTGTCTTTATTTATTGGAGCTGAAGATGACACACTTTGTGGAAGAGAATCAAATAAATAGCAAGCTAAATCAATTGCATGAATAGCCTCACCAACAATTCTTCCACCACCTACCTCTTTCATATTTGTCCAATGGTCTTTTTCTAAAGGAGGGACACTAAATCTAAAAGTAATACTGTTTGCAGCTTTACTGTTGAGTTTCTGTTTTACAAATTGTGTTGCGTCTGCAAATCTTCTATTAAACCCAACAAATACCTTTGGATTCTCAGAGTTATAAATTGCTTCTTCAATTTCGATTAAGGAATCTTCAGTTAGTGCTAATGGCTTTTCTACATAGATTGCCTTTCGTTTACTAAGAGCTTTAATAACTAGTTCACTGTGATTGAAGTGTGGTGTCAAAATTAAAACTGCATCAATTTCCTCAGAATTAAGTATTTCTTCTTCTGTAGGATATTTGTTTTTTACTTTAAAATTTGTTGCAAGAGATTCTGAACTTAAACCTGTTGATGATGCAATTCCTAAAATTTGACAATCTTTTTTTAACTCTTTTAATATTGGTAGAATTGTTGTTGAAGCAAAATTGCCCGCACCTAGAATACCCAATTTAACTTTGTCAGTTTTAGGCTCAAGCTCGACAACTCTCTGAAAATCTATTTTTGGCTCAGACTTATTATCGTATCTTAAAACTACTGAAAGTGGCTTCTCATCTCCTGTAAACTTTTTATAAATTACAGGTGCATTCTCAAATGCAACCTCCTCAGTCACTAAATCTAATAGGTGAATTTGGTTTTGAGAAAGTAGCTTAATAAATGCTTCAAAATTTCTGTTCTCTGTCCACCTGACATACTCAATTGGATAATCTTTCCCAAGAATTTCATACTGCTTATCATATCTTCCTGGACCGTAGGACTTTGAAACAACAAGCTCAAGTTCTTTGTAATAAAAATCATTTCTTGAAATATTTAATGGTATATCTCCAACAATTACGATCTTTGCTTTATTCCTTGCAATTTTAGTAGCCACCTCTATTGGTTCATTACTTGATGTTGCTGCTGTAATAATTACGGAATCTACATTACTCATATTTGCTTCATCAACAGAAGTATAAAAATTTTCATCTAGGTCAGCTCTTTTTTTGTCAGGATCAATACCTATAACTTCAGATCCTTGTGCTTCAGCTAATCGACAAACTAATTGTCCAATAATTCCTAGACCAATTACAACTACTTTTGATCCAAGTGATGTCTCGGAGAGTCTCAATCCATGTAGAGCGATACTGCCTAATACTGTAAAGGATGCTTCCTTGATGTCTGTATTATCAGGAATGCGAGTACAGAGATTTTGATTTACAACAACATATTCTGCATGATTTCCATTTGAGACTACCCTATCGCCAATATGAAAATTACTCACACCTTTGCCAGTTTGCACAACCTCGCCAGAAGAACTGTAGCCTAACTGAAGGGGTAATATATTTTTTGGAAACACTACATTCCAAACTGCTCTAATTCCATCATCTTTTAATAACTTTAAGCCTTTTTCTATATTTGAAGAATTCTGTAACTTTTCACTAACTCCAGTATTTGCAAACTCTATAGCTGCTAATTCTGTCCCGGAAGAAACAACAGAATAATGGTTTTTAATTAGTATTTCTCCAGGACCAGGTTTTGGAATTGGTGTATCCAAAAGAATTGGATCTGGATTATTCTTTTCAACTACTAATTGTTTCATTTGTTTCCTGCTTATTAATGATAACTAATTTACTTCTGAAATTAAGGGAGAGGTTAAATTTATAATCTCTCCTTGAGTAGTCTTAATTCTTAATGAACCATTCTCATTGATGTCTTCCGCCCACCCTCTTCCTTCTGGATATTCAACAATCTTTCCTAGAGTTTGTAGTTTTCCTTTATAACTTTCTAATGAGAAGCTGTTATGAGTAATAGAATCATAAACTTTTTCAGCCCATTTAATTGCGTGTTCTTTTATTAACTCATCCTGCTGAACTCCGTTAAAAAGTGCTCCAGCATTTGGTACAGTCGGATTTTCCCAATAGTAATTTACACCTATACCGATACAAATTTTATCATCAACACATTCAACTAAAATACCCCCGACTTTTAAATCATCCATAATTAAGTCATTTGGCCATTTTAAAAATATTGGTAACTTTGGAAGCATTTCTGCAAAACGAAGTCCAGCAAGTAATGGAATTAAAGTTTCATTTAACTGGCTGTCATTTTTGTTAAAAGCAAAAGAACAAGCTAATGACTGGTCGGCGTTTAACCAGCTTCTATTTGATGTACCTTTACCTTTTTCTTGATGAAAGCTAATTACAAGTATCGGATCGTTATTGAGTTCTTTTAATGCAAATTCTTGTGTATTGTATATTGAATCAAAAAAAAAGGTCTTCATAGTGTTACTTCTTTACATATATATAGGTCAAATACATACATTAACAATAAACAGGAAAGATGGGCATGTCAGACGAAAATTTTGCAGAAATTCGTAATGAAATAGCCAAGAAAATACAACATCCTAAGGGGAAATTAACAGCCTATGAAAGGCTCAATTTACTATTAGATGAAGGTTCTTTTAGTGAAATTGATCAGCATGTAGCATCAGATGCAAATCCTGATGGAGAAGCTGTTATTACAGGAACTGGCACTATACATGGAAGACCAGTTTTTGTTTTTAGTGAAGATTTTTCTGTAATGGGTGGGAGTCTTGGTCAAGTTGTAGCAAAAAAAATCCTTAAAATTATGGATCATGCTCTAGATGCCAAAGCTCCAATTATTGGAATTAAGGATTCAGGTGGTGCAAGAATTCAGGAAGGAATTTCATCTCTTTTTGGTTATGCACAGATATTCAAAAAAAATGTGGAAGCCTCCGGTAAAGTTCCACAAATTTCTGTTGTAGTTGGACCATCTGCTGGAGGAGCTGTTTATAGTCCCGCTCTAACCGACTTTATTTTTCAAGTTAAAGACATTGGACAGCTTTACGTCACAGGTCCAGCAGTAGTAAAAACTGTAACTGGTGAGGATGTAACATTTGAAGAACTAGGTGGCATTGAAGCTCACGGTACTAAATCTGGCGTCACTCACCAAGTATGTGAAACAGAAGAACAAGCTTTTGAGGAAATCAGATATCTAATGAGCTTTCTTCCACAATCTTCTTCTCAAAAACCTCCTATGTTCATTACTGAAGATGAGCCAATGAGAGTTGTTGAATCTCTTGATAATTTCATACCTGAAAATAGAAATCAACCTTATGACATGGAAAAAATAATTTTAGATATTGTTGACGATTGTGAACATTATCCAATACAAAGTAACTACGCTATGAATATCATAACTTCTTTCGCAAGAATTAATGGAAACACAACTGGAATAGTAGCAAATCAGCCTATGGAGTTAGCGGGAGTACTAGATATTAAAGCATCTGAAAAAGCTGCAAGGTTTGTAAGATTTTGTGATGCCTTCAATATACCTATTCTTACACTAGTCGATGTGCCTGGCTTTCTTCCTGGTGTTGAACAAGAACATAGTGGAATAATTAGAAGTGGTGCAAAACTTTTATATGCATACTCTGAGGCGAGTGTCCCAAGAGTTTGTGTAGTAATTAGAAAAGCATATGGAGGTGCATATATTGTGATGGACTCAATTGGACTTGGAGCTGATAAGCTTTTTGCATGGCCAACTGGAGAAATTGCAGTCATGGGAGCTGAGGGAGCTGTAGATATTATACATAGAAAAGAATTGGCTGAAGCAGAAAATAAAGCGTCCTACAAAGAACAATTAGTTGAAGAGTATAATCAAAAATTTAGTAATCCTGATATTGCTGCTCAACTTGGATTAATTGATAATATTATTAAACCAAGCGAGACAAGAAAAATTATTATTGACTCATTTAAAGATTTAGTTAATAAAGGAGAGTTGGGAGATAAACATGGAAACATACCCCTCTAAAAATATTGCGATAGCTTGGGTTGAAAAAGGAGGCCTTGCAAGAAATCTATTTCTTTCCCTTGGTTTTGCTATTGTCACTGCTTTAAGCGCACAAATAAGAATTGCCATTCCGATATCGCCAGTACCAATAACTGGGCAAACTTTTGTAGTTTTATTGGCTGGTCTTGTTTTAGGAAGCACATTTGGTGCAATAAGTATGTTGATGTATTTATTTATAGGAATGTCAGGTTTACCATTCTTTTCAGCAGGAGTTGCGGGTTTAGCAATTCTAAAAAGTCCAACGATTGGATATATCATTGGATTCTTTCTTGCAGCATACGCTGTAGGACAATTTGCTGACAGACCCATCATAGGTATTCTATTTGGTTCATTAATAATTTATTTTTGTGGTGTAGTTGGATTAATTTTGATTTTGAATACATCATTACAAAATGCCATCACTTTGGGTGTTATGCCTTTCATAATTGGTGACTTTTTAAAATCTTTTCTAGCTATAGCTGTTGCGTATAAATTAAAGTAATAATGTCACAACAAAGAATCCTCATTGCAAACCGTGGTGAAATTGCTTTACGTATTATTCGTTCAGCAAAGGAAATGGATCTTTATACAATTGCTGTTTATTCAGATGCAGATGAAGATGCGCTTCACGTCAAAAGATCTGACGAGGCTTATTACTTAGGTGGTTCTCTTCCTGCAGAAAGTTATAGAAATTTAAAAAAACTAGTCCAAGCAGCAGCAGATACAAATGCTGATCTAGTTCATCCGGGATATGGATTTCTCGCTGAAAATACAGATTTTGCAAAAGCTATTCAAAAAAAAGGGATTATTTGGATAGGGCCAAATCCTGAGACAATTAAATCAATGGGAGACAAAATAGAGTCAAGAAAACTTGTCTCAAAATTAGGCTTAAATCCTGTACCTGGTCAGCTTAAACCATCAAGATTAAGACGAGAAGCTATAAAAGATGCTGAAAGCTTTGGATATCCAGTAGCTTTAAAAGCTGCACACGGTGGTGGTGGAAAAGGTTTAAGGATTGTACAAAACGAAGCAGAGTTAATTGAAAATTTTGAAATAGTAAAAAGAGAAAGTGAAGCATATTTTGGTTCAGACCAAATTTATGTAGAAAAGTTTATAAAACCAGCACGTCATGTTGAAACTCAAATTCTTTCAGATAAATATGGCAATACTCTTTATTTAGGAGAGAGAGACTGCTCACTACAGAGAAGGAATCAAAAATTAATTGAAGAAAGTCCGCCCGAATGGCTTTCGGATTATGGCAAAGAAAGACTAAAAGAATATACATTGAAAATTGCAAGCGCTTCTAATTATGTGAATGCCGGTACAGTTGAATTTCTTGCTGATAGTGACGAAAATTTTTACTTTTTAGAAATGAATACACGGTTACAAGTCGAACATACTGTGACAGAAATGAGATACGGTATAGATTTGGTAAAAGAACAGATCAAAATTGCACTTGGTAATTCTTTAGAAGATTTCAAATTAGAGCCGCGGGGTCACAGTATCGAATTCAGAATAAATGCTGAAGACCCTACAAATAATTTTTTACCGACACCCGGGACAATTACTGAGTATAGAGAACCAACTGGTAATGGTGTACGAGTTGATGGGTGGGCAAGAACTGGAACTCAAATTACTCATTTTTATGACAATTTAATATCAAAACTTATTGTTTGGGGAGTATCTAGAGAAGAGGCAAGATCTAAAGGTATAAGATGCCTAGAAGAATATATTATCGGAGGAATCCCGACAACAATTAATGTACTTGCTGATATATTGAAAACTAAAGAATTTATTAATAGTCAAATACATGTAAAATTTCTTGAAGAGAATTTCGAGATTAGTGATATTGAAGATGAAGAGGTTTCTTCAGATAGACCAAGTAAAGTAAAAATTTCTCTTGATGACAATAATAATCCAACACTTGCACCACAAAGACCAAAAAAAATCGGAATGGATCTTACAGGAAATATTAGAAACCCCGGATTAATTTATGCTGAAATGCAAGGAACAATTATGGAGACAATGACAAAACTAGGAAAAAAGGTTAAGAAAGGAGACTCTCTGTTTGTTCTTGAGGCAATGAAAATGGAAAATGTTATAACTTCTCCTATCGATGGAGTCGTGAAAGTTTACAATGTAGAAAAAGGACAAGCTGTAAAGAAAGGTGACCTGTTAATGGAAATAGAAGCAAGATTCTAATGATTTTTGGTATTGGTGTTGACCAAATTGATGTTAGGAGAGTTCGTTCTCTGTTAGAAAGGTCTGGAAATAAATTTGAAAATAGATGCTTCACAGTCGATGAGATTCTGTACTCAAAAAGATTTTCTGATCCAGCAAAAAGATTAGGCGCAAGATTCGCTGCAAAAGAAGCAGTTATGAAATCTTTAGGAAAAGGCTGGAGAGAGATTAATTGGAAAGATATTGAAATTACTGGTGGTGGGAAACCCGAAGTTGTGTTGTATGGAAAAGCTAAAGAACAAGCTCAAAAAATGAATATATTTAACATCCATATTTCCTTATCTCATGAGGAGGATAAGGCGATTGCTTTTGCCATATCAGAGTTGGACAAATGAGTTGGGTTGCTATGTTTCCTGGACAAGGATCTCAACAAGCGGGCATGGGTGAAGAATTATTAGATAAGTATTCAGATATACTAATAGATGATTTTGAAGAGACGCTTGGTTGGTCATTACAAGAAACTATATTAAACAGTAATCAAGAAGAAGTAACAAAAACAAATATTGCACAACCATACATTTTTGCTATTTCTTATTGCTACGGCTTAGAAGTAATCAAGAAACTCGGATTACCCAAAGTAGGAATTGGTCACTCTCTCGGTGAATATACAGCGTTATCACTCTCAGAAATTTTAAGCTACAAAGATGCGTTAAAGATTATCTCAGTAAGAGGTAAAGCAATGCAAGAGGCAGTAGAGGGATCAGATACTACCCTAGCTGCAGTACTAACTAGTAATTTAAAGGAAACAATTAAATCTGTTGAGGATTTAGTAGAACAAGGTGTTGATATAAATATCTCTAACTATAATGACGCCTCCCAGATTGTTATTGGTGGCTTAAATGAAGATATTAATTACTTAAAATTAAATCCTAGAGATCTTCAAGCAAAAAGAGTCATTCCACTTGATGTTGCAGGAGCATTCCATTCACCAGTGGTATCGTCTGCTAAGAATAAAGTCAAAGAAATCATAGAAGAAATAGAATTTAAAAATGGTCAATTTAGTGTATATATGAATGTAGACGCAAATATTGCAAAACTTTCAACAGTTAAAGATCAGTTAGTAAACCAAATAGATAATAGTGTTATGTTTTATGATCAGATACTAAATATTGAAAAGTTTGTACAACCTGAGAGTTGGTATCATATCGGACCTGGAAATGTAACTGCTGGCATGGTAAAAAAGTCTATATCTAGTAAGAATGTTAAAGTAGTTAACTCGTTAGACTCTTTAAGCAATATATAAATAGGAGAAGTTTTTTGAAATCAACAATAACAGGCTGGGGTAAATGTGCACCCGATAACATCATGACAAATGATGATTTAGCAGTTTTTGTAGACACCTCTGATGAATGGATTCAACAAAGAACTGGGATACAAGAACGAAGATTCTCTCACGTAAACACCTCTGATATGGCTATGGTGGCTGGTCATCACGCTATAGCTTGCGCTGGTTTAAAACCTGAAGATATTGATGTTATAATTCTTGCAACATGCACTCCCGATAGCATTATTCCTTCTGCTGCAGCGCATGTACAAAAAAAATTAGGCGCACTTAATGCTGCAGTTTATGATGTCAATGCAGCATGTGCTGGATTTGTTTATGCGTTAGAGCAAGGTAAAGCTTTTGTAGAAAGTGGACTATACAAACGTGCATTAGTAGTTGGTTCAGAACACATTACTTGGCTATTAGATTGGTCAGATAGAAATACTGCAGTACTTTTTGGAGATGGTGCTGGAGCTGTAATAGTAGAGGAAAGTAAAAACCCAGAAGATGGAGAAATATTTTCATTCGTAAATGGACTTAGTTCTGATAAATTAGATATTCTTGAAATTCCAAATTTTGGCTCAGCAATGGACAGGTTTAAATCTGATGAAGCAGCAAAGGTCAGATGGACATTTGATGGACAAGAAATATTTAAAGGGGGAATTAGAGCAATGGCAACTGCTTCTGAGGAAGTAATCATTAAATCTGGTTTAACAAAAGAAGATATAGGTCTTTTAATTCCACATCAAGCAAATCTCAGAATTGTTGAAGGGTTAGAAAAAATGTTAAAACTACCAAATGCAACAACTATTAAAAAGGTGCATAAGTATGGAAACACTTCAGCAGCCTCTATTCCAACTGCTTTGGTTGATGCACTTGAAGAAGGTGAAATTAAAGGTGGTGAAGTAGCTGTATTAACAGCTGTAGGTGCTGGACTTTCCTGGGGTGCATGTGCTGTGCGTTTAGGTAAGAGAACTGATCCAATTAATACTTCTGATGCAAAGCTACCAGATTTTGATGGAAAAGCTGTTGATACAATTAGAAAGGCAATTGAGTATCAAGTACCTGAAAAACTAGATTTAATATGAAAACAGCTCTAGTAACTGGGGGGTCAAGAGGCATAGGGAAATCAATTTCAATAGAAATTGGAAAAGAATTCCATGTTGTAGTTGGATATGTAAATTCAAAAGATAAAGCTACTGAGGTATGTGATGTAATCTCATCATCTGGAGGAAGTGCAAGTATTGTCAAAATTGATATCTCTAGCAAAGAATCAGTAGATCAAGCATTTTCAGAAATTGAACAAAATTATGGTTCAGTAGATGTTTTAATAAACAATGCAGGCATAACAAAAGATAACATCCTTCCAAGAATGAAGGATGATGAATGGGAAGATGTTATTCAAACAAATCTGACTGGAAGTTTTTACACATCTCAAAGAGCAACTAAGCAAATGATGAAAAATAAATGGGGAAGAATAGTATTTATATCATCTGTTGTTGGTTTATCAGGAAACCAGGGACAGTCTAATTATGCTGCATCAAAAGCAGGCTTAATCGGATTGTCAAAATCTATAAGCAAAGAGCTTGGTTCAAGAAATATAACATCCAATGTAATTGCACCAGGTTATATAGAAACTGATATGACATCCTTTATAAATGATGAAAATAAAGATGAGATTATAGAACAACTGTCAATAAAACGTATTGGTAAACCAGAAGATATTTCAAACATAGTATCTTTTTTATGCAAAGACGAGTCAGAATATATAACAGGACAAGTTCTACCAGTAGATGGTGGCTTAACAACGTAATTAGGGGAGTAATTATGGAAACAAATGAAGTTTTTGATAAAGTAAAAAGTCTTTTTGTTGAAGATCTTGGTATTGATGAATCAAAAGTAACCATGGAAGCCAAACTTGAAGAAGATTTAGAAATAGACTCTTTAGGCATTGTTGAGGTAGTAATGGCTTTTGAAGACGAGTTTGAAATAGAAATAGATGATGATGAATTAGCAGACGTTTCAACTGTCGGACAAGCTGTCAATTTACTTCACTCAAAAATATAAATCTAATCGTGTCGAAAAGACGTGTTGTTGTAACTGGTCTAGGAACAATAAATCCAGTAGGAAATAATGTATCAGATACTTGGGGCAACTTAATTAATGGTGTTTCTGGAATTGATAATATTACTTCATTTGAAACAGATGGGCTTCCGGTAACTTTTGCAGGTGAAGTTAAAAATTTTGATGCTAATGAGTATTTGGGAAAGCAACATGCACGTAAACTTGATCGTTCAGGACACCTCTCTATTTACGCAGCAGAAGAAGCTCTTAAAGATGCAAATCTTGATATAGAAGAGAGATTAGGAAATGGTGTAGGAATTGTTTTGGGAACTGGTATTGGTGGTATAGGCTCAACTGAACAAGCAGTAAGGACATACGATGAAAGAGGTGCCTCTAGGATAAATCCTTTAGCAATAACACAATTGATGCCTAATTCAAGTACAGGACAAGTGGCAATTAGATTTGGCATCGAAGGACCTTCTTTAACAATTACTACCGCATGTGCTGCTTCTGCAAATGCTGTTGGCGAAGCTAAAAATATGATTCAAAATGGAATTGTTGATATGGTTATTGCCGGTGGAACAGAATCTGGAACAACTGCTATGACTATTGGTGCATTTGCTCAGATAAGAGCTCTTTCAACAAATAATGAAAATCCTAAAGAGGCTTGCAGGCCTTTTGATAAAGAACGAGATGGATTTGTCATGGGAGAGGGTTCAACAATATTAGTCATGGAGAGTGAAGAGTCTGCAAAAAAAAGAGGTGTTGATATATATGGTTATGTTGCTGGTTATGGTGCTTCAACGGATGCTCATCATATTACTGCCCCAGCAGAAGGTGGTAGAGGTGCCGTTGATGCTATGAAGAAAGCACTCTCTGATGCTGAACTTACACCTAATGATATTGATTATATTAATGCTCATGGAACTTCTACTCCAGCAAATGATAAAAATGAAACTGCAGCAATCAAAACGGTCTTCGGTGAAAAAGCATACGATATTAATATCTCTTCTACTAAATCAATGACAGGACACTTACTTGGAGGTGGAGGTGCATTTGAGTCATTAGTTTCTTTATTAAGTTTAAAAAATAATATTATTCCACCAACAATAAATCTGAACAATCCAGATACAGAATGTGATTTAAATTATACCCCAAATATAGCGATAGAAAAAAAGCTCTTTACAGCAATGTCTAATTCTTTTGGTTTTGGTGGGCACAATGGAGCACTTGTATTTAAAAAAACTTAAGATTTCAATTACTTTAGATTTAATAATCTTTAAAAATATTTACTAGAATCAAGTAAGTGAAAAAATATTTTTCAATTTTTTTAATTTTATTTTTACTGCTCTCTTCTTGTGGAGGAAATACTGATACTAGTTCTGATAATGATGAGAAGGTAGAAGTAGAGATAGGTGCAGATTCTAGCCCAAATGAAGAATGCTTATCTGATGATAGTGTTAAGACCCTCACATCAGAAATTGCTGAAATCACTAGTGAGTTAAAAAATCAAGAAGAGACTTTAGCTCTTTCAGCCGGCACTACTTATTCTGAGGAAGAATTGCAAAATATGAAAGAAGAGCTATCAGTCCTTGAAGGGCTTCAAGCTGATTATGAATCGGAATCAAGCAATTCAGATAATAATGAATACATCCAACAATTAAGAGACAGGAAGCAATCATTAG
>TARA_B100001057_G_scaffold500120_1_pt1 | contig 12461 bp, 11 predicted proteins | sample TARA_B100001057 | Tara Oceans TARA_B100001057 (sample SAMEA2621839) | marine metagenome | biome: marine biome (ENVO:00000447); feature: surface water layer (ENVO:00002042); material: "saline water (ENVO:00002010), including plankton (ENVO:xxxxxxxx)" | depth 5 m | reverse complement strand
CTCTTTTCATAAGGTCATAGATGGTCAATCGATGAGAATGATTTCACAGTTATATGCTGTAAAATTATCAATTCTTTACAAATACAATAGTTTATTTTTGAATAGAAAAGTTAAAGAAGGTGATGTCATTTATTTACAAAGAAAAAGAAAAAATTAGTTTGTTTTAAATGTCATTCTGTGATAGGGGCTTAGTCCAAATTGTTTTATTTTTTCTTTATGTTCTTTTGTTGGATAACCTTTATTCATTTTCCAATTATAGACGTTTGTTTTTTTACTTAATTTTTGCATGTAATCGTCTCTGTAAGTCTTAGCTAGAATTGATGCAGAAGCTATTGAAATAAATTTCGCATCTCCCTTTATAATACATTCATGATTAATATTTTTAAATGGTTTAAATCTATTACCGTCAATAATAAGAAGATCGATTTCTGTATTTATTTTTTTAATAGCTTTATGCATTGCTTCAATTGATGCATTAAGTATATTTATTTTATCTATTCTTTTTGGTGAAACTTTAGCAATTGACCATGAAATTGCATTTTTTTCTATGATTGCTCTTAATTTATATCTAGTTTTTTCATTAATTAATTTAGAGTCATTCAATAATGGGTGAAAAAATTTTTTTGGAAGAACTACTGCACTTGCAAAAACAGGGCCGGCTAAAGATCCTCTGCCTGCTTCATCGCAACCGCACGTTATTAAATTTTTATTATAAATCTTCAATTTTCTCTAATAATTTTTGATAGTTTTTCCCCTGCAGATTTCCAGCTAAAAATTTTTGATCTTTCTAAGCCTAGTTTTATTAATTTTTTTCTGTAGTTATGATTGTTCTCAATCGTTTTTAATGCATCTGAAATTTCTCGATAATTATATGGGTTAATAATTATTCCTGCATCTCCACATATTTCAGGCATTGAACTAGTTTTTGAAGTGATTACGGGGACTCCGCATCTCATAGCTTCAATAATAGGTAAGCCAAAACCCTCGAATAATGATGTGAAACATAGTCCTAAAGAGGCTCCTAAGACTCTTGGCAACATTTCTTCATCTATGTAGCCAGAAAAAATAATATCTTTTTTAAAATGACTTTTTTGAAAGGTTTTTTCCATTTCACTTGACCACCATCTTTTTTTACCTACAAATAATAATTTAGATTTAGATTTAGATTTTTTTTTATATAAGTCAAATGCTTTTATTAGATTAGATATATTTTTTCTTTTGTGAATTGAACCAATAGAAATAAAATAATTACAGTCAAAAGTTAATTGTTTCTTAATTTTTATTTTTTCATTTTTATTAATTATTGAAAACTTTTCACCAACTCCATTATAAATTACTTTTACTTTTTTATCAATTATTCCATAAGTATTTACTATATCAAATTTTGAAAATTTTGAAACAGTAATTATTGAGTTAGCTTTTTTTGCATATTTAGAAAAAAAAAATTTATAAAATTTTCTATGAAAAAAAGGTAGGTTATTTGGATGGTGTACAAAATTAATGTCATGAATCACGGCAATTTGTTTAATACTTGTTCTCAAAGAAAGAAAACCGTCCATTGACAAGAAAATATCTGGTTTAATTTTATTTAAAAGTTTTGGAATTTTAAATTCAAACCAATAGTACCAAAGAATAGGGTGCCTAGTTCTAGGTCTTAGGACGTGGCCAGTTACATTTTTATTGAACAAGAATTTTTTTGAAAAAGGTCTGTCAAAAATAAAATCAAAATATATATTAGGATTTTGATTACACAACTCCTTTAATATTTCATAAGTAAATCTTCCAATACCTTCCAATTCATTTTCTATTAACAACCTCGTATTAACTGCGACTCTCATGTTTTTTGATATTATTGCAAGATAATTGATTATTTTGCGTTCTCTTAAACAATATTAGGACTTATTTGTCTATTATATTATGAAAAAAAGATTTCTTTCAAATTTAGTATTAATTATTTTTTTGAATTTAATAATTAAACCATTTTATATTTTAGGAATTGATGCAGAAATTATAAACAGAGTGGGTGAATTTGAATATGGTGTTTACTTTTCAATTATTAATTTAACATTTCTTCTAAATATATTTTTGGATCTTGGGGTTAATAATTACAATGTTAAAAATATATCCCAACATAGTTTTTTACTTAAAAAGCATATTTCAAAAATTATTCCCTTAAAATTAATATTAGGATTATTTTATTTTTTAATTGTAAGTTGTGTAGGATATTTTCTAGATTATGATTTTAAAATCCTAATTTTTTTATTGTTCAATCAATTTCTAGCAGTTTTTTTATTGTATTTAAGGTCAAATTTAGCTGGTCTTCATTTATTTTTTAAGGACAGTATTGTTTCAGTTTTAGATAGATTTTTGTTGATTTTGATTTGTTCCTTATTGTTGTGGGGTAATCTGAACTCATCTCCTTTTGAAATTATATGGTTTGTATATGCTCAAACAACCTCATACTTATTAGCAGTATTTATTTCATTATTTTTCATATTAAAAAAAACTGGAAATTTAAATCTAAAATGGGATACTGTTTTTTCTTTAGCAATACTTAAAAAAAGTTTTCCTTATGCTTTATTGATTTTTTTAATGACAATTTATTATAGGGTTGATGTAATAATGATTGAATTTATAAAAGGCCCATCAGAGGCTGGTGTATATGCCGGTTCGTATAGATTTTTTGAAGCCTCAAATATGATTTCTTATTTATTTGCAGTTTTACTTTTACCTATATTTTCTAGAATGCTTAAAAATAGAAAGTCTATTTCTGAACTTGTTTTAATTTCTTTTAAAATCATAATTTCATTTGCTCTAGTACTATGTTTTATTTCATTTTTTTACGGAGAAGAAATTATTCAATTTAGATATGGGCTTGGAAGATTTGATAATGTTGATGTTTATTTAAATAAATCATTTAAGATTTTTCCAATTTTAATGTTATGTTTTTTATTTATTTCTTGTACATATATTTTTGGTACATTGTTAACCGCAAATGGAAATTTATACTTATTAAATAAAATTGCTTTTGTCGGAATGATAATTAATATAATATTAAACTATATTTTAATTAATTCTCACGGTGCCTTTGGGGCTTCAATTTCTAGTTTTTTAACTCAGTTTTTAACTGCTATAATTCAAATATATTTTTGTGTACGCATATTTAAATTAAGTAATTTGAAATTAGTTTTAGAGCCTCTCTTTTTCTTTGTTATTGGATTAATAATTATAAGTTATCTTTTGATTAATTTCTCACAAAAATGGTATATAAATATATGTTTATTCGGATTATTATCAATAATTTGGTCCTTTTTTACTGGGATGATAAGATTTAATTATCTGAGAAATGTTTTTTACAATAAATAAATAAATAAATATTATGACTAATGATAACTCAATTTTTAATATAAATAACCTTATATCTTTTTGCTTTAAATACAAGATTAAATTAATCATAACTATTTTTTTATCAGTATTTGTTTCAAGTATTGTCGCATTATTTTTAATGGAAGAAAAATTTAAGTCTTCCGCCGTTATTTTTCCTACTACAACAAATTCTATTTCACAAGCATTATTGATTGAAGATAATCCATACAAAAAAGACATTTTAGAGTTTGGAGAAGAAGAAACAACTGAGCAATTATTACAAATTTTCAACAGTGATATGGTCCAGGATTCTGTAGTTAAGATATTTAATTTATACAGTCATTATGAAATTAGTGAAAATGATCCATTCTCAAGAACTTGGATGAATTTAGCTTTTGAAGAAAATATTAAATTTAAAAAAACTCCTTACGGTTCAATTAAGATTGAGGTACTCGATAAAAATCCAAAAATAGCAGCTGACATAGCAAATAAATGCCTTGATTTAGTTGATGTCGCAATTAAAAAAATTAAAACTGATCGTGCTGAAAAAGCTTATTTCATATGTGATGAAAGAAAAAGAAGTTTAGAGACTCAAATGAGTCAAGTAAACGATTCTTTAAATATAATTAGAAACCAAGGAGTTTTTTATGGTACTGCTCAAACTGAAAGATTAATTGAACAATATGCAATATGTTTAGCTAATAATAATAAAAGAGGGGCTCAGTTAATAAAAAAGGAATTAAATAAATTATCAAAATATATTACTGAACATAATTTATTAGAGAGAAGAACTCACCATTTTCAATCAGAATTTAACAGAATACAAGATGTTTGTGATTTAATTCGAATTGATTTTGATTATGAACTTACAAATATGTTTATTGTAAATAAGGCATATCCAGCGGATAAAAAATCCTATCCAATTAGATGGTTAGTTGTTTTTCTTTCTACGTTTTCAATTTTGGTTGCCTTTATAATTATTTTACGTTGTATTGAATTGTATAATTTTAAAAAAAATGACAAATAAGTTAATTCAAAATTCTATAGTATTTTTTTTTACTATTTTATTTGGCTTTTTTTTATTTAGTCAATTGCAAGATGGAAAGTGGTGGTTAATTTCGATACCAATTATTATTTCTTTAGTAACTTTTTTTTCTTTTAGATTAGATAAGTTATTGATATTAATAATTTTATGTACTCCAATTTCGTTGAGTCTTGGGGAGTTAGGTTTTTTTGTTGAAAATACTGATATTTCCTTTCCTACTGAGTTCTTGTTATTTGCTTTGACTTGTGTAGTTTTTTTTAAGATTTTTTATACTCCTCACTTTTTTGAAAAAATATTTACCAATAAAATAACATTCTTTTTGTTAGCTTATTTAGCTTGGATGTTTATTTGTTCTATTACTTCCACGATGCCTTTAGTTTCTTTGAAACTCTTTTTAACAAGGATCTGGTTTTTGATTCCATGTTTTTTATTTTCTTCTTTAATATTTTACAAAAATCATAAAAGAATCACTCATTTTATTTTGGCATATTGTCTATCTTTTTCGATCGTCATAATCCATACATTAATTAAACATTCATCATACAACTTTAGTGGTCCATCATCAAACTGGGTTGTTACTCCCTTTTTTGATGACCATACATCATATGGAGCTATGTTAGCGTTTTTTATACCAATTTTATTTTTATTTTTTAGATCTTCAAAAATTAATAAGGTAATTAGACTTATATCTTTTTTTTGTTTTTCATTATTTTCAATTGCTTTAATTTACTCTTATACAAGAGCGGCATGGGTTAGTTTATTAGGTGCAGTAATTATAGGAATTTTAATAAGTCTAAAATTTAAACCAAAACATTTTATAGTATCCTTTTTTTTATTACTAATATTTCTATTTCCTTTTAGATCTGATTTTTTTTCAGTATTAACTGAAAATAAACAAGATTCTTCTTCTTCTTTCACAGAACATATTCAGTCAATTTATAATATAAAATCTGATGCTTCTAATATGGAAAGAATCAATAGATGGAAATGTGCTATAAGTATGTTTAAGGAAAAGCCAATATTGGGCTATGGGCCAGGAACTTATCAATTTCACTACGGAGTATTTCAAAATCATAAAGATAAAACTATTATAAGTACAAATAGTGGTGATATGGGTAACGCTCATAGTGAATATTTAGGAGCTTTATCAGAAAGTGGTTTAATAGGCTTAGTTCTATTTCTTGTATTAATAATTACTATTTTTTATAAAGGAATTGTTCTTTATAACAATGAAGAAAATAAGTTATTTAAAATTTATTTATTGGGCAGTATAATTGGACTTATGACTTACTTTATTCATAGTTTATTCAATAATTTTTTAGATATGGATAAAGCTGCAATACCTTTATGGTTTTTTGTAGCTATTATAGTAAGTATTGATATGAAAAAAGTTAGGACTTGATTCTTTCCATGTACTGGCCTGAAGAAGTATCAACTTTTATTTTATCCCCTGTATTTATAAATAAAGGAACCTTGATTTCAGCACCTGTTTCAAGAGTGGCTGGTTTTAATGCATTTGTAGCTGTGTTTCCTTTTTCACCGGGTTCAGTATTTTTTATTTCTAAAATAACATTTGAAGGTAAATTACATGAAATGGGGCGATCTTCTTCAGTGTAAAAAATTATTTCAGCAATATTTCCCTCCTTTAAATATTTAGGTGCGTTAATTAATTTTTCTGGAATTTGAATTTGTTCAAATGTTTTTTGATCCATAAAATGATATAAATCACCACTTTTATATAAAAATTGAGAACTTCTATTTTCAATTCTAATTGTCTCAATTTTCACACCAGCTGTAAATGTATTTTCTAGAATCCTACCTGTATTTAAATTTCTGATTTTTGTTCTTACAAATGCAGGTCCCTTACCTGGTTTTACATGTTGAAAAGATTCAATTTTCCATAGATTATTATTGTGTTTTATACATAATCCATTTTTAAAATCCGCTGTCGTTGCCATTTTTTTAATTTTTAATTATTCCCTGGTTTGATTCATTTATAAATTTTATAATTTTTAATTCAAATTTATTTAGGTTTTGCTCTAACTTTAGTTCGTTGATTGCATCTGAAATATTTTGTCCATTGCTAAAGATTTTCCTATAAATATTTTTTATAGATTTTATATTTTCTTCTGTAAATTTTTTTCTTTTTAAACCTACGATATTTATTCCCATAAATTTCAGAGGTTCTTTAGCGACTTTAATAAAAGGTGGCACGTCTTTCCTGACTAAACTGCCTCCTGAAATCATAGTATGCTCTCCAATATTTGTAAATTGTTTTATTGCAGTCATTCCTCCAATATTAACGTTATTTTCAATAATTACATGACCTGCTATATTAACGGCATTTGCTAAAATAGAATTATTTCCAATTTTACAATCGTGAGCAATATGACAATATGCCATTATAAAACAATTTGAACCAACTTGGGTTTTGTTTGTAGCCAATGTTCCTTTATTGATTGTTACACATTCTCTTATAATGGTATTGTCTCCAATTATAGTTAAAGTTTTATTTTGTTTGAATTTTAAATCTTGAGGGTCACCTGAAATTACGGCGCCAGGATATATTTTACAATTTTTTCCGATTCTTGCACCTGGAAGTATTGTAACATTAGGACCTATCCAGCAATTATCTCCAATCTCGACATCGTCATAAATGACAGTAAATGCGTCAATTTTTACATTTTTTCCAAGAATAGAATTTTCATGGATGTGACTTAGTTTATTTATCATTTTTAGCAATTTTTGCCATTAATTCTGCTTCCATTACTACGATATCGTTTACATATGCTTTGCCTTGCATATGACAAATACCTCTTCTTATCGGAGAAAGTAGTTTTAGTTCAAAAATTAAAACATCTGAAGGTACAACTTTTTGTTTGAATTTAACATTATCTATTTTCATAAAATACGTTAAATAATTCTCTGGATCTTCAACTGTATTTAAAGCTAGTATACCTCCTGTTTGTGCCATTGCCTCAATTTGTAAAACACCTGGCATTACAGGTTCACCGGGAAAGTGTCCTCTAAAATAATCTTCTTCAATTCGAACATATTTTATACCAACAACATAATTGTATTCAAGTTCTCTTATTTCGTCAATTAACAAAAAAGGCTCTCTATGTGGGAGTATTTTTTTAATTTGTTCAAGATTCATTAATGGCTCAGACTTTAAATTATATTTCGGTGTAATTTTTTTTTCTTCTTTTTCCATTTGATTAAAAATTTTTTTTGTTAAACTTAAATTAATTGAATGCCCAGGTTTGAATGCGTTAAATTTTCCAATTATTTTTCTTTGTAATAAAAATGAATCACCAATAAAATCTAAAGTTTTATGTCTTACACATTCGTTTTCAAAGTTCATGATATTTTTATTTAAAATTCCTTTGTTAAATTTTTTTTGTTTTATGGGAAAATTAAATTTTTCAATTTCTTTTTCATTTAAATTTTCTTCTAAGTAAATAATAGAGTTTTTTAAATTTCCTCCTTTTATTTTTTCAACTTCTGTAAGATCACTTTTGTTTTTTATATGAAAAAAAGTTTTTGCAGAAGATAGCTCTTTCTTAAATAAATGAGATTGAAAAAAATTATAAGATTGTTTTTTTAAAATATTTGAATTGTAATCGATTGTGGTATTTATTTCAAATCTGTTGTGAGGGAAGCATTCAATAAATGCACCGGTTTTTTCATCTGCTACTTTAATATAATTTTTTACTATATATTTTTTTTGTTCTTCCTTTAACTCTTTGAATCCTACTTCTTCAAAAATTTTAATAAATTCTTTAGAACTGCCATCTAAAATAGGTAGTTCATCTTTATTTAGTTTAATTTCTAAGTTATCTATGTTACAACCCCAACAAGCTGCAAGAAAATGCTCAACTGTTTTAATTTGCACATTATTTTTTAACAAACAAGTTGATCTATTTGATTTACTTATATTTTTAATTGAGGCTTCAATAATTACTTTTTGATCTAAATCTGTTCTTATGAAATATATTCCACAATTTTCTTTGGCTGGAGAAATTTTCATTTCAACCTTTTCTCCACTATGTAAGCCTAATCCTTTAATTGTAACAGTTTTAAGAATAGTCTTTTGTAACATATTATTAAATTATAAAATTATTTCTTTCCTTTTTTTTTAAAGTTTATGTATGATTTTTGAAACAATTTCTTTTCAAAAGCTATTGGACCTTGTAATTCAATCCCTTCTTTCAAAAAACTTTTAGTAACACCCGAGTTTCCAGCTATTTTTATGTTGTCAGCAATTTTAATATGGTTTGAAATAGCAACTTTACCCCCTATTAAACAGTTTTTCCCTATCGTGGTAGACCCTGCAATACCAGTACATCCTGCTATTACTGTATTCATCCCAATTTTGACATTGTGACCAATTTGAACAAGATTATCAATTTTAACCCCATCATCAATTAAAGTACAATCTGAATGTGTTTTACCCCTGTCTATACATGTATTTGCTCCAATTTCCACATTTTTTCCAATTGATACCTTTCCAAGGTGAGGGATTTTTATATTATTTTCTTGTCTGTTGATGAATCCAAAACCATCAGATCCAATAACGCATCCGGCGTGAATTATACAATTCTCGTTTATAACTGAATTATCATAAATTTTTACACCAGGATAAATTATAGTATTTTTTTTAATCACTACATTCTTTCCAATAAAACAATTTGGAAATATATAGACATATTCATCAATTTTACAATTATCATCAATGAAAGAAAAAGCACCAATGTTAATATTTTTGCCTAAAACCACGGTTTTTGAAATTGAAGATTTTTTATCAATTTGAAATTTCTTGTTTTGCTTTGAAAATAATTTTAATATTATGTTAAAGGACTTCTTAGCATCAGTAACATATATTATGCATTTGATTTCTTTATTCTTTTTAAGAATTTCCTCACTTTCTAAGCTCGATTTTTCTTCTATATTTTTTTGAATTATTACAACAGAAGAAATAACTTTTCCTTCAAGAAGAAGAAATATATATTTTTTATCATCTAAGTAGCAAATAGAATCCAATTTAGTTTTTTCAATATTCGATGTGCTTCTTACAATAGTATTTGGAGATCCTATTAAATTTCCATTAATTTTTTTTGATATTTCAAATGCTCTAAAATTCATTTTTGATTCTTCTTATACTTGGATGATAACAAATAAAGTTTTTAATTATTGTATTTTGCTTTTTATTAAAATTTAATTCTTTTTCAATGCTATTTAGTTCAAATTTATTTTTTTTATTACTTAACACATTAATTGGATTTTTTTTTGGTGTATATATTTTATGTTTTGTTTGAATTAAAAAAACGAAATATTCAAATTCAGATTTTTTTTTAATATATTTTTTGTTTAATTTTTTTACAGTTTGATTAAAGATATATTTGGAGTCTTTTTTATCAATTTCATGAATTTTATGTAGTTTCCTTTGAATTATTTGCTTTGATAGACATGATAATATATGATCGTTTGAATTTTGCCATTCTTTTATTGAAATCATAATATCGTAGTCATCAAGTTTGGAAAATAGTTTTAAATTTTCTGATATATTTTTTTTATCATTCATGTTAATTTCAGATGAGAGAAATTTCTTTAAATTATTTGTAGAAAATATTGAAATGTTATTTGATGCTAAGTATTTTGCGCGTTTTAAAATATTCATTAAAGTATGCTCGGCAGATAATACTGTTTTATGCATATACACTTGTAAATACATTAGTTTTCTAGATAATAAAAATTTCTCTATCGTATAAATTCCTTTATAGTCAACTACCAAATTACCATTAAAAACATTATACATATCTATTATTCTAGTAGAATTGACTATACCTTCTGCAACTCCAGAGTAAAAACTGTCTCGATTTAAATAATCTAATCTGTCTACATCAATTTGACTAGAAATTAGTTGATGTAAAAATTTTTTTTTGTATTTATTTTGAAAAATTTTAATTGCTAAGGACAATTCTCCTTGAAAAATTGAATTTAATTCTTTCATAAATTCAATTGAAATTGATTCATGTGAAATATTTTTCACAAGACTATGTTCTAAAGCATGAGAAAATGGTCCGTGACCTATATCGTGTAATAAAATTGCAATCAATAAACCCTCTTCTTCATCTACATTAATTTTAACACCTTTATTTTTCAGTACTAGAATTGCTTTTTGCATTAGATGCATAGCGCCAATTGCATGATGAAATCTAGTATGATGCGCTCCGGGATAAACTAAATAAGAGAGCCCTAGTTGTGAAATTCTTCTAAGTCTTTGAAAATAAGTATGTTCAATTATTTTATATATCAATTCACTTGGAATTGAAATAAAACCATATATTGGATCGTTTAATATTTTATTTTTAGTCTTTTTCACTTTAGAAAGAAAAATATAAATTTATGGTTTCAATTTTAGTTACAAAAATATAATGGAGAATTTTAAAATACTATGGGTCGATGATGAAGTGGATTTATTAAAGCCACACATTATTTTTTTAGAGGAAAAGGGATTTATGGTTTATTCCAAAACTAATGGTAGTGATGCTTTAGAAATTATTAAAAAAAATAAATTTGATATTATTTTTTTAGACGAAAACATGCCAGGCCTGAGTGGTATAGAAACTTTTTCTGAAATAAAAAAAATCACCAACACTCCAGTTGTAATGATTACAAAAAGCGAAGAGGAATCAATTATGGAGGATGCAATTGGTGGCAAAATAACGGATTATTTAATTAAACCTGTTAATCCCCATCAAATATTATCAAGTATAAAAAGACATTTAGATTTTGATAGGTTAATTCATAATAAAGTTCAATCTGAATATAGAAAAGACTATTCAATAATTTCTCAGTCAATAAGTTCTGCTAAAAATTATGAAGATTGGGTTAATTTATATAAGGAAATTATTAATTGGGAATTAGATTTAGATAATTTGGAAGATAATTCAATTCAAGAAGTTTTACTAATGCAAAAGAAGGAAGCAAATTCATCTTTTTTTAAATTCATAAAAAAAAGTTACGTGCAATGGTTAGAATATAAAACAGATGAGATGCCATTATTATCTAATGAGTTAATGAAAAAAAAGGTTTTTCCATTAGTTAAAAATAAACCTATGTTTTTTATATTAATTGATAATTTTAGAATGGACCAATGGATATTAATTAAGCCTTTTTTAGAACAATTTTTTAATATCTCTGAAGATTCAACATATTGTAGTATTTTACCAACCTCTACTCAATATGCAAGAAATTCTATTTTTTCAGGATTTTTCCCCTCTCAAATTAAAAAACAATTTCCTAATTATTGGGTGGAAGATTATGAAGAAGGTGGAAAAAATTTATATGAAAAAGAGTTATTTGAAGAACTGTTACAAAGGGAAAATAAAAGATATAAATTCACATATAATAAAGTATTGAACACAGATGCAGGGAAAAAAATAGTCGAAAAAGTAAATGACTTACTTAATAATGATTTAAATATCATAATTTATAATTTTGTTGATCATTTATCACATGCTAAAACAGATTTAAAAATGATAAAAGAGTTGGCTGGTAATGAGAAATCTTACAGAGATTTGACTTTAACGTGGTTTAAAAACTCTCCTTTATTTGATTTATTTAAAGTACTTTCCTTAAAAAATATTGATTTAATTATTACAACAGATCATGGTACAATTAATGTAGAAACACCTTCTAAAATAATTGGTGAGAGAGATATATCTAACAACCTTAGATATAAGACTGGTAGAAGAATGTCTTTTGAATCAAAAAACGTATTTCATGTGGACAATCCGCAATCTGTTTATTTACCAAGCACTAATGTGTCTTCTTCTTTTGTTTTTGCAGGCACTGATTATTTTTTTGCTTATCCAAATAATTTTAATCATTATGTAAAATATTATAAAAACACATATCAACACGGTGGTATTTCATTAGAGGAAATGATTATTCCTTTTGTACATTTAAATAATAAAAATGAATAAACAATTTAACATTAAAAATTTAAATGATTTAGAAAAAATAACTAATAATATTCTTTCTA
>TARA_B100001057_G_scaffold407507_1_pt1 | contig 12472 bp, 9 predicted proteins | sample TARA_B100001057 | Tara Oceans TARA_B100001057 (sample SAMEA2621839) | marine metagenome | biome: marine biome (ENVO:00000447); feature: surface water layer (ENVO:00002042); material: "saline water (ENVO:00002010), including plankton (ENVO:xxxxxxxx)" | depth 5 m | reverse complement strand
CATCTTCAAGTACTGAGGAGAGTTCATCTTCAAGTACTGAGGAGAGTACTACAACTACAATTCCTGAAAAAGAAACCACAACCGATGTTGTTTACACCAAAGGCGAAATAATTGATGTTGCTGGATCAGGTAGTGAATTCTATAAACGTGAAGTCACTATTAATGGCGTAAGAATTGTGGCAGCGGGAAATGTTGGTGGACAACAAGCGGTGCCTGATGCATTCTTAGAAAAAGTTGCTCGAATGGTCGAATTATTTACTGACCCCAACGGAGATGGCATTGACGCAAATGCACAAATAACTTTTATTAAAACACTAAAAGGTGACCCAGGTACATATCATGCGGGAATACCGACACTCCAAAGGGTAGCACGAGGAGGAGGAGATGATTACAGTTCTAATTTTCTTAGGTCTCCTGAGAGTTTCAATTTAGATGATCTAAATGACTCGACCTTTAACAATGACATGGTTTGGTATTTAAATTCTTCTGGAGAGGGATTTGGTAATGGTGATATTGATGCTGCGGAAGTTATTGAGCATGTATTTCATACTATTCACATGAGTGGGTTAGACGCACTAGTGCTAAAACAATATCCATACCTTTCATCAGATTGGGCAAGCGGACCAGTATATGCTGCAATGAGCGAAGCTTATGATGGAGGTCTTTGGGATTCAGAAGGATATGGTGGTGATGCTTGGAAGGCTGATCCAGAAATGTTTGAAATTGCACAGAAAGAATACTTGTACTTACTTAACTTCAGTATGTTTGAATACACAAGTTTGTGGGAAAATGGAACCCTCTCTCCAGAATGGAATGACAGTATGCGTACACCATCAGGTATTCTTACAAATAATCCATTAGGTTATGAGTTATATAACACATATATTGCACCTGTTGTCAGTAAACCAGATTTAATTACTATAAGGGACATATTTAAAGATGGAGATGTAGGCGATCCAACAGTGGCAGGTTCATCGGGTTACTAAGTTAACGTTTTATGGAGGAGAGACTCTTCCAGCCATTAACATCGACACTTGTTCTTCACCAGTTAAAGGATCTATTGGACAATCTGGTTGACCCGGAGCTTTTCCGCAAGGAAATTCTCCTGGAGATATCTCTGTTTGATATTTTCCATAAGGAATTTCAACTTCTAAAACTATTGGAACCCAGCCAAATTCCTTTCCAGAAGGTGGTTCAACTACTGAACCATTATCTAATTCAACAAGCTGGAAGTTATCTAAAGTTTTAGGTGTCGGAATAAATTCTTGATTAGAGCCCCATTCTTCATGCATTTTTTCTATTCTCGACTGAAGTAAATCCAAATATTCTTCAGTATATATTTCTGGATAATCAATAGCCAGATACATAAAAGTAGGTTGATCTTTGAATCTGTACCATCGATATTTTATTAAAGTTCCATCATCTAAAGTTGTTTCATAAATAGTCGGATCACAACCTTCGCTGTTGCAATCTAAACATGAATAATCGTAAGGATCAGAGTCGACATCAAAAACACTGTCAATATTTTCTTTTACTTCTGCTTCAAAACTCTCATCTTGTGCAGACTGAATATGGGGCATATATGAAATAGTACGTTCAAGATTTGACATTTCTAACATTTGTAAAGATTTTGGTACATCACCTTCATTAACTGGAATGAACTCATAAGAACTGTACTCACCCTTTTCTGCGCCATTGAATTCAACTTTGTAATAGTCAACTAAATTACGTTCTTCTTTTTTAATTCCGCTCCAATCCCAATATGTATTTGTTTCACCTTTTTTTGTTTCTCCAGCAAGATGTAGATTCCAACTAACTACCCACTCCATTTCAAGTGCTTCTATATTTGAATCATCATTTTTCATATACAGATCATTTTGTTTTAAATCAGGTCTTTCTTTAGATACTTTTTCGACAGACATTGGTTTAGAAAATTGTAAAAAACTAGTATCTAATGCATCTATTTCAGCCTCACCGCTGAAAAAATCTACAAAATAATTATATAAATCTATATCATAAGTTCTGCCATCAAGTGTAAAGTATTCTTTTTCATTCATAGATGGAATAGAAGCAGGGAAAATTTTTATATATAAATCTCCATTTTCATCATATTCTGTAAAAACAGGAAGTTCTCCCATCTCAGATCCTATAGCTGCGTAGGGAGTTGATGTATAAGCTAGAGTATTTTTCTCTTCAACCCAGAAAAGGCCACTTTCTTCTTCAAAGTCATAATCATCAGCATTATCAACATACCAACCTAAGCTTTTAACTGCTTCCATTAAGGTCTCGTTATCAACTCTTCCAGCAATATAGTCTATTAAAACTTCCCTAATTTCTTTTCCTAAAAAGTCTTCATCATCTTCAGCTCCATCGAGCAGCAATTCAAAAGAGTTCCACACATCAATATTTCTATACCAAAATTCTGGAACATAAGCCCACATTGGACCACTGTATTGAGCACTATTGCCAACAAAAGTCCAAGTCAATTTGCCAATATCTGTTGTTGGTTCGTCTAACTGAACCCTTTCCTTTCCACTAAAAATCGGCAGTGCAAACCATCCATGACCAAAATAAATTCCTCCGTCTTCAGCATATTCATTTTGATCCTCATCAAAATGAATAGCATTGGGAAGGTTAAGCACTTTATTTGTTAACTGAACACCTCCAAAATCTGCACACGCACAACGTCTTTCGTAAAATCCCCATCCAGAGTAAGAACTTTGAGAGTTATAAAATAAATTAGCACCTGAAGCCATATAAATTGGATATTTTGTGCGACCGAACTTATCATAAGCTCCCAACCCACCTTCTATTGTTCCTCCAGCTGGACCATATGGATGAGAATTTGGAGCCTGAATCCACTGACCCCATAATCCTTGCTGGTCTTCAGGTCTTACACTATAAAAAGGAAAAATTCTATCATAAAAAGATAGACCATAAAAAGGATACATTCTAGAACCATCATTGGCTGCAGTAGAAATAACATCTCCACCAATACCCGTTGCTATAGCTAAATCCGGTATACACTGAATTTCTCCTAATTGATCACCATGTTCACCACCATAATCAATAATATTCAGTGGAAATAATCCTTTACTATAAAGTCCTAATGTCTCTGGATAAAAATCCAAAATTAACTCATCTATAAATGGTACCTCTAGTAAAGGAGTCTCTTCATAATAAACGTCTTCATATGTACCTGTATAAATGCAATGTCTGGATAAAAACTTACCAGGATTGTAGTTTGGATCAGGTTCTCCAACTGTATAATATTTTGAAAATATAGGGTCATTAAGGTCTGCAAATTCAGTGGCTTCTCTTTCATTTTCAAACTCTAGAACTTCCGGTGGTGGAGGAGGGATTTCTTCTGCTTGAGTCTTAAGATTTTCTAATTCAGTCTCTTCTTCAGGGGTTAAATTTTGCTTATTCTCCAACGCCTCAATTTGTTCTTCTAATTCTTCAATAGTATTTTCATTTCCACTTGAACAAGATGAAACTAGAAGAGACAAGACTAAGAAAATAATCTTTTTATTCATATTTTTATTGTATCAATAAAATTTATTTTATGAGTCAGGAGGTGGTTCACAATTAGGTTCATCTACAGGACATTCAAAGAATTGAACATTAAAATCTATACCCAATGATGCATACTTCTGCTTTAACGCATTAAAGGTCGTTGTTTCAAATACAGATACCTCCCGTAGATTATTGGCAGTTGCTTCAAGTATGCTTGATACATCTGAAAGTTTTTTTATCAATTTACCATATTGTAATTCAAGACCATTAGATTTGTAATATTCAGCATCACAGTTTGAGGCAACTCTTAGCATTCCACTAAAAAATGCTCTGTCATGTATTTCTAACATTGCTAAATAATCAGCAGCCATCTTTAATTCAATGTAAACACCAAAGTATAAATCCATTGCCGCTTGTTCCATTAAATTAGCTTCGTTTATTGAAGAATTTATTGCATCTTCACTTGTTTCAGAAACATTTGTTAGAAGTGTCTTCAACTCTTCATTAAGCCTGTCAAGTTCATCAATATTGCTTTGAAATTCCTGTTCTAGTGGATTATCAGATGCAGAAGGTGGTTCTGAAGTATTGCTACCTCTTGAATTTGATTCTGATTGTAATTGAGCAATTTGTGCTTCAATATCGCTAATTCTGTTGTTTATATCCTGAACTGTCAGTCCGTTTGTATCTGCTTCAAGTTCTGCAATCGTTCCTTCAAGTGAGGAAATTTCATCACGAGTACTATTTACTTGTTCTTGCGCTGCAGTATTATCAGCTCCTTCACTAGAAGAGTTAATCAAATCCTGTAATTCGTTGGCATAATCATTTAATGACTGAACTTGTTGTTTTAAACTTTCAATCTCATATGCTGTTCCTTGAAGCGAGTAAAGTGCGTCTATTTGGGTGTACAGTTCACTTATCTCTGAATTTATTTGCTCTAATCTCGCATTTTCTGATGAAGAGTCTGTGAGATTGTCAGAATTAGTAGAGTAACCAAGTTCTTTTGCAAGTTCTTCGTTTCTTTGTTCTAGAACTGTGATCCTTTCTTCTAATGCATTAACTTGATCCATATTCTGACTTCCTGCATTTGCAATTTCTGCAATAGGACCAAGATTTAAGGCCTCGACATCTACCATAAACTGCTGCGTGCTTGCTAATGCAGTAGCAGCTTGGTCTCTGAATATTCCTAAACCTTCAACAAAATTGTCAGCGATTTTATAAAATTCACTGAACTCAAATTCTTCTAGGCATTTACCTGTCTCAAGCGCATTTCGCTGTAAATTAAAAAACTGTTCCTGAGTACAGCTTGTATTAAAGTCTTCATTAATTTGATTAATTATTGCTTCTACAGATACTTCACTTGGCGTTTTGCCTTCTACAACTTTATTAATTGAAGACTGTATCTGTTCCTCAGTAAGACTTGTGCATTCTTCATTTGCATTTACTGGATTAATATTGATTATTAAAAAAATTATTGTGAATATTAGGGCTTTCTTTGTCATTCCAGTTCATCCAAACAATCAGGATAAGTGTTTATTAATTCATCAAATTCAGTGACTGAAGAAATAATATTGTTATAAGCTGGATTCTCTCTTAATTTCTCATTGAAAAGTAGAGGCCAATCTAAAAATGAATCTAAAGTTCCTGGTGGTGGCAATGAACCAGCCTCAACTTCAGAGTAAGATAAATAAACTCTGTTCAAAGCAACTTGTACATCTTCACATGAATTAGGAATAGCCTCTTGATTCGAAGTGTTGTTTTCTACCGAAGAGTCTAATGAGTTAGGTGAGTCAGAGGTGTCAGATGAACACTGAATAAAGGTGAATACAATTAGAAGGCAAGCTATCTTTTTCATTTATTTGGAAGCATTGACCCACCAATAGAATGCACACCTCCATCAGCATGTATTATTTCACCAGTTACCATTTCTGAAAAATCTGAAAGTAAAAAATTTACAACTTTTGCTACTGGCTCTGGGTTCTTGGTATCCCAACCAAGTGGAGCTCTATTATCCCATTCTTCATTCATGTCCGAAAAACCTGGTATATTTTTTGCAGCTGTTGTAGCTAGAGGCCCAGATGCGACAGCATTGACTCTAACACCGTTTTCACCCATGTAATATGCAAGATATCTAACAATTGACTGCAGACTTGATTTAGCTACACCTTGCCAATCATATCCAGGCCATGCTTTAGAATTATCAAAGTCCAAAGCAACAATTGATGCTGGATTATTTAATATTGGCTGAAATGAAGTGGCTAGTGTTTTTAAAGAAAAAGCAGAGATTTCGAAACTTTTGACCGCATCTGAAATATTAGTATTTAAAAAATTTCCACCCATTGCTTCTGTTGGAGAGAAAGCTATAGCATGTAATATTCCGTCTAAATCACCAACATCCTTCTCAATGCTTTTAACTGCTTCATTTACTTCTGATTGGTCTTCAATATCCATTGAATATACCTTTATGTCATCTGAAAGTCTTTTTACTGCTCTTTCAGTAATACGAAGGCCCTTGCCAAAACCGGTAGCTACAACCGTAGCACCATTTTCAATAGCAATTTTTGCAGATGCATAGGCAATACTTTTATCTGTAAGAATTCCAGTAATGAGAAATTTTTTATCTTTTAAAATCATATTTGTCCTATAAATATTTGACCAATTAAATAGTTAATATGTATCAGGAAATAATATCTTTTATTGCTCTTCAGTCGTATGACTAATTGAAGCTTGCTCTTCTTTTTTTATAGAATTGCCTGTTACAACTGCAAGTCCAATCTCAACTAATCCAAAAAGGAAGAATCCGTTAAAATCAGTAAACACTGCGAAAGCTATCAATCCTAGACCACCACTATATCTAATAAGATTTAGCTGTTTACCATTCTCAGCAGTACCACCAAGCAAAAAGAACGCCATTGCAGCAAAATAAAGTGGCAACCCAATAGATCTAACTATCATTGCTTCTTGGTTTGTTGCAAATTCGGCAGTAAAGTCAAACAAAAATAATCTGTAAACTACCTCAGGTAATATAAATCCTACTAAAACCAAACCCAAGTAAATTAATGGATCTAGTCTGTTAATTAATTTGTAATTCATAGAAGCAATTATATCTTAAAATGCTAAATCTTATAATAAATTAGTTTTAATTATTTCAGCTTGAGCTGCAGCAAGTTTAGCTGTTGGAATTCTGAAAGGAGAGCATGAAATGTAATCAATTTGGAGTGTGTTAAAAAATTGTATAGAATTTGATTCACCAGCATGCTCACCACAAACACCTATTTTTAGATCTTTATTAGAGCTTTTGCCTTCACTAATTGAAATCTCAACAACTTTACCTACTGACCCTTGGTCAATTGATACAAAGGGATCTTCTGGAAAGATATCATTTTCTATATATGAATTGAGAAATTTTGAAGCATCATCCCTTGATAAGCCAAGCGTTGTCTGCGTTAAATCATTTGTGCCAAAAGAAAAGAATTCAGCATGCTCTGCAATAGATGAAGAATTTAAAGCAGCACTTGGCAATTCAATCATTGTTCCAATTGTGAAGTTAAAAGTAAATTTCAATTCTTCTTCTAATTGATTTATTTTTTCTAATAGATACTGTTTCATCTGACTTAATTCTTCTGCATTCATAATTAGCGGAATCATTATTTCAGGTGAAACGCTAAGCTTTTTATTTTTATTTAAGTTGTAAGCAGCTCTGAGTATTGCCTCTACTTGCATTTCATAAATTTCAGGATAGCTTAATCCAAGTCGAACTCCCCTGTGGCCAAGCATAGGATTGCTCTCAGATAGCTTTATTAACATCTCTCTTATGTGAGCTGGAGATACACCTATTGCATTTCCAAGCTCGGTCATTTCAATATCACTTTTTGGTAAAAATTCGTGCATAGGTGGATCGAGTAATCTGACTGTAATTGGTTTATCTTTTAGAAGCATGAATAGATCTTCAAAATCCGAAATTTGATACTTTATTAACTTACTTAATGCTCTCTCTCTACCCTGTTTTGTATCTGACATAATCATTTCACGCATAGGAATAATTCTGTCCCCTTCAAAAAACATGTGCTCGGTCCTACATAAACCAATTCCTTCTGCGCCAAATTCTAATGATTTTTTTGTATCAGTAATTGTCTCTGCATTTGCTCGTATTTTGAGTCTTTTAAATTCATCACACCAATCCATAAGGATATTAAATTCCTCTGAGGGTTTTGGAGGTTCACTTTGAAGTACACCAATATATATTTCACCTAAACCACCGTCAATTGAAATTATGTCTCCTTCATTTAATGTTGTCGATCCATTTGAGATAGTTTTTGAAGAATGATCAATAATTAAACTCTCCGCACCAACTACGCATGGTTTGCCCATTCCTCTCGCAACAACTGCTGCATGACTAGTCATTCCACCTTTTGTTGTTAAAATTCCAACCGAAGAATGCATCCCATGAATATCTTCAGGGCTAGTTTCGTCTCTCACTAAAATTACTTCTCTTCCTTTGCTCGCTTCCTCCTCAGCCTTATCTGCATCAAACACAATTTCACCAACCGCTGCACCCGGAGAGGCATTTAAAGCTTTATTAAATAATTCTTTTTGTTGAGAATCTACAAACTGGGGATGCAGCAAGTTGGTGATACTATTTGCATCAACCATTGTTAAAGCTTCTTCTTTTGTAACAATTCCCTCTTTCTGCATATCGATTGCAATTTTTACGCTTGCTTGAGCGGTACGTTTTGCTTTTCTAGTTTGGAGCAAGTAAATATCTTCATTTTCAATCGTGAATTCAATATCTTGAACTTCTTTGTAATGGTTCTCTAACTTTGTAGAGATTTCTAAAATCTCTTTATAAACTTTTGGAAATTTAGATTCCAAAGATTCTTGTTTAATATTTTTAATCTTTTTAATTGGATGTGGCGTCCTTATACCAGCAACGACATCTTCTCCCTGTGCATTGATTAAGTATTCACCATACAGCTCTTTGTTTCCATTAGATGGATTTCTTGTAAAAGCAACTCCTGTACCTGAGTTATCGTTGAGATTTCCAAAAACCATTGCTTGTACTGTTGCGCCCGTACCCCATGAATCAGAAATATTGTTTATTTTTCTGTATGTCACAGCTCGTTTATTTTGCCAGCTATTAAAGACTGCTTCTATTGCACCTTTGAGTTGATCATATGGATCTTGAGGAAATGTAGCATTGGTAAACCTCTCAACTGTATTTTTGTAAGCATTGATTATCCAGTTAAGCTGTTCAACATTAAAATCTGCATCAGAATCAACATTATCAATACGTTTTTTATTTGCTAATACAGCCTCGAATCGTTCATGTTCAACTCCTAGAACAACATTCGAATACATTTGTATTAAACGCCTGTATGAATCTAGAGCAAATCTCTCATCATTAAATGCTTCTGTTAGTTGAGATATGTTCCCGTCATTTAATCCAATATTTAAAACTGAATCCATCATGCCCGGCATGGATACTCTTCCACCAGATCTTACAGATAATAAAAGTGGAGTTCCTGTATTTCCAAAACTTTTACCAGAGAAGCTCTCAAGCTTTTTTATTGACTCTTTGATTTCATTGTCTAAATCATCTGGAAGCTTTTTATTTTCAGTAAAGTAATTACAAACCTCTGTTGTAATTGTAAAACCTGGTGGTACAGGAATTCCCATTTTTGACATTTCAGCTAAGTTTGCGCCTTTGCCGCCAAGTAGAGTGTTAAGGGACGAATCACCATCAGTTTTGTCTTTGGAGAACGCAAAAATTAGTTTATTTTTCATGGCACAAATTAAAAGTCTACCCCCTATCCTATAATTATATATGGGGGGAACGATATGTCTAAAAATGTCATGGTTATTGGTACAGGCACCATTGGAGAACCTCTTATCGGCCTACTAGCAGAACATAAAGATGCTCTTGGATTGGAAGAAATTTTATTTTTTAAAAGAACCCCTCTTTCAGATGAAAAAGGGAAAGTTGAAGCTTTATTAAGAAAAGGTGCAAAGATAGTTTCAACTTCAGATGTAATATCAGATTTTAAAAAATTAGGATTTTCTGACATTGAAGATGTGGAAAAAACATATGAAGATATAGGTGCCATTATTGACTGCACTCCAAGCGGGAACGAAAACTGGGAGAATATATATTCAACCCTTGATCAATCAAAAAGATTTATGGCTCAGGGATCTGAACATGGATTTGGTCCATTTTTTGCTTGGGGTATAAATAATGATGTTCTTGAAAATGAATCAAACAAATATCTTATTGCATCATGTAATTCACATAATATTGCATCAATAATAAAAACTTTTGCGTTAGATCAGAGTCGTGAACTTGTTGAAGGTCAATTTGTATGTTTGAGAAGAGCTAATGATGTCTCGCAAAATGAATCATTTTCTCCATCACCAACTATTACAAAGCACTCAAATCAAGAATTTGGCACACACCATGCAAGAGATGTTCACGAACTATTTGCCCAAGAAGGTAAAAAATTGAATCTATTTTCATCAGCTATAAAATTGCCAACTCAATACATGCACACTTTATGGTTTACATTACGTTTTACTGACACAATACATTTTGAAGATGTCATGGCAAATCTACATAACAGTAAATTCTTAATGGCAACAGAAAAAATGTCATCAAACAAAGTCTTTTCTTTTGGAAGAGATCATGGCTATCACGGAAGATTATTATCACATGGAATTGTTGCTGAACAATCACTTCATGTAAAAGATAACATACTTACTGGTTACTGCTTTACACCACAAGACGGTAACGCTCTTCTCTCTTCGGTTGCAGGCACTGTTCAACATTACTACAAAGATAGTTGGGAAGAGAAAATGGAGATTTTTAACCGTTACATATTTAAAAATATTTAATAGCAATTACAGTTGAATATTCATAAAATAAACATATTTTTCACAAGTATTTACAGTAGAAAAGATTACACTATACTATAATTTTCCTTTATGGAAATTTATGTACTGTCTCAGGAGATTAATAGATCTAACATTGAGATATTCAACGCAATGGATGAGCTACAGATTAATTACAAACTTCCAAATCCTGAAATTAGCAACAATGATGCTATGCAAATAAAAAAATATTTCAAAAAGGCAAAGAGCAAATGAAAAAACTAGCCGTTACTTTATCTCTTTTTATTGTCTTACAGGCTACAACTGTTTTAGCAAATGAGATAGATAGAGACCCTTTCACCACCTTTGTACAAGAGATACTGATAGATCTTGGTCTTTTAGATACCCCGGCTACTGGAGTGAATGATAAAGCAACTCAGAAAGCAATCATGTCATTTCAGGAAAAGGCTGGTTTAGAAAAAATAGATGGCATAGTTGGTGGTGAGACATTTCCAAAACTACTTCAAGGAGAGACAGCGTATACAACTACAACAACATTTGTTGACACTCACCCACCGAAGTGGGCAGAAGATCCTCTAAGTATTATCAATGTCAACAGTAACTGGGCAGCACCTACAGTCATGAGAGTAACTATTCTCTGGGGTCATGTAACAGATAATGTTGGAATTGATGAGTATAAGGTTTATGTTGATGGAGAGCTTTATACAACAATTCCTGGTAAAAATTGTAAAACAAAATGTAGTAGCCAAAGTAGTGGAGTTAATGCGAGAATCACTAACTTAATCAAAGATAATTATCACACTATAGAAGTTAGAGCCTGTGATGAGGCAGGAAACTGTTCAACAAATAATCCAACAATGACAAAACAGTTTAAAGAACGTGTTGTTGTAACTTGTAATCCAACCATGACAATCACTGCTGCTGAGGTTAGTGACGGGGGCACATCGTACGATAGTACTTTATCTCTCACCTTTACTTCAAGTGAAAGCACTACTGACTTTGCAGCTGGAGATGTTGTTGTCAGCGGTGGAACATTGAGTAATTTTTCTGGATCTGGTACAACCTATACCGCAACTTTTACACCAAGTGCATTAGGAGCTACAACTATTGATGTTGCTAGTGGTGTATTTACTGGCACAACTTCATTATGCAGTAACACAGCAGCTACACAGTTCAACTGGACATACAGCACTACACCAACCATAGCAATTACTGCTTCTGAAGTGAGTGATGGGGATACTTCATCAGATAGCTCACTTTCTCTTACCTTTACTACAAGCCAGAGTACAACGAACTTTGCAGTGGGAGACGTTGTTGTCAGCGGTGGAACATTGAGTAATTTTTCAGGATCTGGTACAACCTATACAGCGACATTTACACCAAGTGCTGCAGGAGCTACAACTATTGATGTTGCTGGTGGTACCTTTACAAACGCACAGAGCGTCAATAACGTAGCGGCTACACAGTTTAACTGGACTTATGTTGTGTCAAGTAAGCTTGCAGATTGTGGTGACTCAACTACAAATGCTAACCGATGGGTTGTTGCTGTTATTGATGAAGACGATACCTCTGCTACTGCTATGGCTAGTAAGTGGCAAACTTTTAGAAATTCTCGTCCAGACAGATGCTTTCACTTGCTAGAGCCATATGTTGCGAGCTATGGAAGGAATGCTTCAAATCCCAATGGAATAAGTTCTAATATATACATACCGGCTGCCTTCATTAATGAACTTTCTGCTGGTACAACCTTTCATGCTAGAGTCAATAGAGATAATATGGCAGGTGTACAAGGTTCAGCAGATTGGTGGGATTTGATCGGTGCAGATGTTCTACCAAGTGGTGCGAAAATTGGTTTATGTATTGATAACTCAGGAAGCATGACTGTCACTACAGTGCAGGCTTCTCTAGATTTATTTGAGCAGAAGGCAGCTGCTGCGGGTGTAACGATAACACCAGGGGGTAGCGCAACAGCTACAACTTACTACTGTACTGGTATGAACCAAGAAGAGTGGGTATCTGGTCTTGGATTTGATATAAATTAACGCTGTAAAGCTAAAGAGACAATATTCTTAGATTC
>TARA_B100001057_G_scaffold392335_2_pt1 | contig 12474 bp, 13 predicted proteins | sample TARA_B100001057 | Tara Oceans TARA_B100001057 (sample SAMEA2621839) | marine metagenome | biome: marine biome (ENVO:00000447); feature: surface water layer (ENVO:00002042); material: "saline water (ENVO:00002010), including plankton (ENVO:xxxxxxxx)" | depth 5 m | reverse complement strand
TTAGTTAGTTAGTTAATGCCCCTCCATAAGGGGCATTTTTCTTTTTCTGTATATAGTATATATTTGCGCGCTAAATTTACAAATAATGAACTTCGATATAAAAGAATTTATTTCAGCTACTATGATACTTTTTGCTATTATAGATGTAGTGGGGAACATTCCTTTGATTGTCTTATTCAGAGAAAAGTTTAAGGTGATTGAATCAGAGAAGGCATCCTTAGTATCCTTAATAATTATGATCGTATTCTTATATATTGGTGAGATCCTCCTCAACTTATTAGGGGTAGATATAAACTCATTTGCTGTCGCGGGATCTATAATAATTTTATTTTTAGCAGCCGAGATGATACTTGGGATAAAAATTTATAAAGACAATAATCCTAAAACTGCTTCAGTTGTTCCTATTGCTTTTCCACTAATTGCTGGTCCAGGGACACTTACAACATTGATATCGATAAAATCTGAATATAACGATATTAACATCATACTTGCAATCATACTAAATATGGTACTCGTTTATATAGTATTAAAATCATCAGAGAAATTACAAAAAATCCTTGGTAGTCAAGGAATCAACATACTAAGAAAAGTATTTGGGATTATATTATTAGCCATAGGTATAAAGCTATTTACTACAAATATCAAATTGATATTTGCTTAATAGATTCCTCTAAGCTTTCAAGCTTAAAACTCCTCGACCCCTTAACTAATATATCAGAATTTGATATTTGTGTATCTAATAATTTACCCCTAAGGCTCTCAGTATCTTTAAACCAGAGTGAGTTACTTAAGATTTTATGAGCCGACTTCATTTTATCTCCCACCAGATAACAAACATTTATATTTAATGTATCTATAAATTTAGCAACTTTAATATGCTCCGACACTGAATCTTTACCGAGCTCATTCATATCACTTAGTATCAAGATCTTATTATCTCTCTCAAATTTTATGAAAGAATAAATAGCGTTTTGCATTGATATTGGATTAGCATTATAAGCATCCAATATCAGACAATTAGAACCAAAATATTTTTTTTCTGATCTATTTGAATCTACTTTAAAGTTTTCTATAGATCTGGCTGATAACTTCTCATCTATATCAAATTTTTTTCCTAGGGTCATGGCAAATAAAATATTTTGAAAATTATATATACCAAATAATTGAGAACTAAAAACCTGTCCTTTAATTTTAAATTTAATCTCGGGCTCAGACTCTAAAAGCTCTACATCAACTATTGAACCATCTCCCCCGATATATGTAGGATCAGGAAACCTCTTCGAAAAGTTTTTGATAATTTGATCTAAATTGTTGATGATTACTTCGCCATTATTTTTTAATAAATAATCAAATAATTCAGACTTACCTCTAATGACTCCTTCTAAACTTTTAAAGCCTTCCAAATGGGCGTTAGATATATTAGTTATTAGACCAATAGATGGTTTTGATATACTACATAAAAGTTTAATCTCCCCAACTGCACTGGCACCCATCTCTATTATAGCAATCTCATGGCGATCAGCAATACTCAAAATACTTAGTGGAACACCGATATGATTATTTAGATTTCCCTCAGTTGCTATCACGTTATATTTTAGGCTCAAGACTTCTTTAACTAAATTTTTTGTAGTTGTCTTTCCATTAGAGCCAGTTATACCAATTACAGGGATTCTTAAATTATCTCTGTGATAAGTTGCAAGATCTTGCAATGCTTTCAGTACATCATCGACATAATAAATATTATCAGATTTATTTGATAGACTATTGTCATCAACGACTGATACCATAGCTCCATTATCTAATGCCTCCAGCGCAAAATCATTTCCATTAAAGTTCATACCTTTAAGAGAAAAGTAAATAGAATTCTTACTGATATTTCTACTGTCAGTGGAAACCCCACTAGATGACTGAAATAGTGAGTATAGATCTTTAATTACTTTTAAATCCACTTCAAGTCTTTATTTTGTAGTTAACTTCAGAGTTACCTTTTGATATTTCTGTCAGTTTACTTTTTATAAGTTTTTTCTTAATAGATGGTAAATAATCAATAAATAGCTTACCCTCAATATGATCATATTCATGTTGTATGACTCTTGCACGCATACCAGAAAAAGTTTCTGTTTTTTTTGTCCAGTTCTCATCAAAATATGATATCTCTATATCACTTCTCCTCTTCACACCTCCTCTGATACCGGGAATGCTTAAGCACCCTTCCTCAAATTCCCAAAAGTCACCAGATTCTTGAAGTATTACAGGGTTTATGAAAATTTTCTTAAAAGTTATCATATCCTCATCTTCTAATAAAGATCCGTCAACTACAAAAATTCTCTTAGAAAGTCCTATCTGTGGAGCAGCTAAACCAATGCCGTCTGCCTGATGCATCGTCTTAAACATATCTTCTGACAAAGTTTTAACGTCAATATCTCCCTCGACAATATCAAGACATAATTCTCTTAAAACTTGATTACCATAAAGAGTAATAGGATAAATCATAATCTTTTTCTTTCCAAATATGATTGTAAAATCAGTGAAGCACTAATTTTATCAACATTACTTTTATTTTGTCTATACGTTTTATTTTTGCCCATTGTCAGGATAGCATCCTTCGCAATTTTTGATGTGTATCTCTCGTCGTAAGTATCGATAGGGATATCATGAAATTTAGAACTTAAAGTTTTAATAAATTTTAATGTGAGATCAGTTGCATCGGTTGCATTACCCTTTAGGTCATAAGGTAATCCAATAACTATTTTCTCAACTTTATTTTTTTCTTTAAATAATTTTATAAAGGGTATAACCTCATTAGGACTTATGGTTTCGTACGGAGAGGCAATGATTTTTAACTCATCGGTCATAGCTACACCAACTCTTTTAGAGCCGTAGTCAAGACACAGGATTCTTCCCATTAATTAAGAAAGGAAATATTTCGAATCTGATCAGAGACTTTATCTTGGAGATCTATTGCACTTGGAAATAAAATATCATTCTCAATTTTAGAGTGGATGTCTAATTCCATATCAAAAGCTTTAAGCTCTTGAAAAATTACCTTCAAGTGTAAGTTCTCAATATTATCTAGGGAATAATTTTTAGTAAGCCCTCTTATACCTTCCATCTCGGAATCTTCATCTAAATGTTCTTTAGCGATCTCTTTAAGAGATATTTTTTTCATTTCAAAAAATAGTTTTGCATGATTTTTTGGATTACCGTCTAGATGATAAAGTTTTTGGATATATGTGAAAATATATTTTTCCTCCTCTAAGATATGATCAACAAAGTCCTCATAAAAGTGAGGGAATATAAATTTCAAATCTTGGAAAAAGTTATAGTTTTTATCGTCTAGAGAAAGGTTTGATATCAGACTTTGGATATAGGGTAATTTATTTTTAATAAAATAACTGTGGTTATGTTTCAGATATTCAATAAGCAAATTGATTGGAGAAGATTTCAGAGTGGTTAAGTCTAAGTCGAAAGATTCATCCATGGCAATCCTGTAGCCATGAATTGAGTCAGAGGAAAGACCTTTCTTGCTGCAAATTTCCTCGATCGTATGATCGTAACTCTTGTAGAAATCTATGCCGAAGGAATTTAACGCCTTTGCGTATCTGAAGTCGTCAGAAACGACGTCAAAAACTTTCTTATTATCCAGGTTTTTAGTTTTAAAAAACATGGAAATAAATCTAGAAATTAAATTTATTATTTAATAGGAAAAAGTAAGAAAAATTTACAATTAACCATTCATGGAGACAAGAAACTCCTCGTTGTTTCTTGTGCCTTTAATTTTAGATAAAAGAAATTCCATGGCCTCAACAGAATTCATATCTGCTAAATATTTTCTGAGTATCCATAATCTAGATAATTCATCTTTTCCCATGAGAAGATCTTCTCTCCTTGTACCAGATGCGGTAACATCAATTGCAGGATATATTCTTCTGTTTGATAACTTTCTATCAAGCTGAAGTTCCATATTACCTGTACCTTTAAATTCTTCAAAAATTACCTCATCCATTTTAGAACCTGTCTCAATTAATGCGGTAGCTATTATTGTCAATGAACCACCTTTCTCAACATTTCTAGCAGCTCCAAAAAACCTTTTAGGCTTGTGTAGGGCATTGGCATCAACACCACCTGATAATATCTTGCCTGATGACGGTATGACAGTATTGTGTGCTCTAGCTAATCTTGTTATCGAGTCTAGTAATATCACTACATCATGTCCACACTCAACCATTCTCTTAGCTTTCTCAAGAATTATATTGGCAACTTTTACATGTCTCTCAGCTTGCTCATCAAAAGTTGAAGAGACAACCTCAGCTTTTACACTCCTTGCCATATCAGTAACTTCCTCTGGCCTCTCATCAATTAACAGTATCATGAGATACACCTCAGGGTGATTCTCAGCAATTGCATTAGCAATCTGCTTTAGTAATACTGTTTTCCCCGTCTTAGGCTGAGATACGATCATGCCCCTCTGCCCTTTCCCAATTGGAGAGAATAAATCTAGAATTCTTGTGGAGTAGTTATCTTGGTTAGCACTCAGGTTTAATTTCTCTTCGGGAAATAGTGGTGTGAGGTACTTAAATGGAATTCTGTCTCTAACCTCATCTGGTGTTTTCCCGTTAATTTTTGATACTTCAATAAGAGCAAAATATTTTTCATTCTCCTTTGGAGGTCTAATTTTACCTAGAACTGTATCACCTGTCTTAAGACCAAATAATTTAATTTGAGAAGGTGAGACATAGATATCGTCCGGACTAGCTAGGTAATTGTAATCACTACTTCTCAAAAATCCATAGCCATCCTGCATCATCTCAAGAACTCCCTCACTCTCAATAACACCCTCGAATTCCTTTACGTTATTTTCATACTCAGAGGGTTTCCTTGGGCCGCTTTCCTTAGTAGGCCTTGAGGTCCTTCTTCCAGAGTTGGTGTTTCTTGGTTTATCAGAAGGTTTAGTCTCCTTTGGTGACTTTTTATCAGAACTTTTCTTAGGCTTAGAGATGGCCTGCTCATCCAAAATTTTATATATGAGATCTTGCTTTGAGAGTTTAGATGCTCCCTTAATTCCCAACTCTTCCGTAATATTTTTTAACTCAGATAATAACTTATCATTTAGCTCGTCCATTGTGTACATATGCGTATTATTTAATTAGATTATTTGCTTGATTGAATAGTGTATTAGGGTGTGCCTAACATCAATTGACTCCGCAATGATACCATTATTATATATATTGTCAAAAAAAAAATTAATTTTTATTAGATTGAGTCTTGTTAGGGGTATCGTTAAAAATCAAGTAAAATATAAACTATGATTGAGATTATTAAGCTAAGAAGTAACAGAAATAGTTACATTAAATCTCTGGAGAAAAGAGGAATAGAAAAAATAGAAAAAAAACTAGAGGAACTAATAAATCTTGATGACGATAGAAAATCACTCAAGACAGAACTTGATAAACTACTAACTGATTCAAATAGGATTGCTAAAGAGATAGGTCAAATTATAAAGTCGGGAGATGATAACAAGATTTCTGATTTAAAAACAAAATCAACACAGCTGAAAGAAGAGACAAAAAAAATTTCTGAAGAATTAAAAAATAGAGAGATAGATATAAAAAAAATATTAGTAAATATCCCAAACATACCAGACAAGCGTGTACCTGAAGGCAACTCAGAAAATGATAATATTAAAATTTTAAAGAATGATGTAAATATTAACACAAAAGAAAATTTAAAGCCACACTGGGAAATTATAAAGAAATTTAAATTAATTGATTTTGATAATGGTAATAAAATAGCAGGAGCCGGATTCCCTGTCTACACAAATAATGGGGCAAAATTACAAAGGGCATTAATTAATTATTTTTTAGATGAGGCATCAAAAAATGGATATGTAGAAATACAGCCACCAGTACTCGTTAACAACGATTCTGGTTTTGGGACTGGCCAACTCCCAGATAAGGAAGGCATGATGTATAAAATTGAAGATGAAAATTTATTTTTAATACCTACAGCAGAGGTTCCAATTACAAATATTTATCGAAAGACTATAATAGAAAAAGAAAAACTCCCAATAAAAAATGTAGCGTATACACCTTGCTTCAGAAAAGAAGCAGGTTCTTGGGGCGCACATGTTAGAGGTCTGAACAGACTACACCAGTTCGATAAAGTTGAAATCGTTCAAATTGAAGATGAAGCAAGGTCAGATAAAGCACTTGAGGAAATGTGTAACTATGTGGAGGGCCTCATCAAATCTCTTGAAATTTCATACAGAAAACTTTTACTATGTGCCGGTGATCTTGGTTTCTCATCTAGCATAACATATGATTTTGAAGTATATGCTCCTGGTCAAAAAAGGTGGCTAGAATGTAGTTCAGTTAGTAACTTTAAAACCTATCAATCAAATAGGATGAATCTAAAAATTAAAAATGAAAAAAGTAAAGCCTTGGCTCACACCCTAAATGGCTCTGCACTAGCTTTACCAAGAATTGTGGCTGCAATTCTTGAAACACATCAAGGCGATAATGAGATCAAAATACCGGAGGTTTTACATAAGTATACAGGATTTAATAAAATTAATTTATGATCGTAAGGAAGGGAGTCAAAAAAGATATACCCCAGGTGTTGGAACTAATCAAGGAATTAGCAGAATATGAAAAGGCTTTAGATCAGGTATCAAACTCAGTAGAGAGACTTGAGGAAGATGGATTTGGAGAATCTCCTGTTTACGATCTATTTATTGCGGAAGTAGATAACAAAATAGTTGGGATGGCAATAACTTTTTTTAGGTATTCTACGTGGAAAGGAAAGAATTTATATATTGAAGATTTAATAGTTAATGAAAACTACAGAAGAAATGGAATAGGTCTAAAAATTTTTAATGAAATAAAAAAATTTGCTTATTTATCATCTTGTGTAGGGATTGCTCTCCAGGTTCTAGACTGGAATAAAACTGGAATAAATTTTTATAAAAAGCTCAATATGGAATTTGATGATGAATGGATAAACTGTTATATGAGTATTGATGAAAAATAAAAAAAATATCTGCGTAATTGGGAGTGGATTCTCAGGATTATCATCTGCCACATACCTTGCTAACCAAGGACATAACGTCTATGTACTTGAAAAAAATTCAAAGTTAGGAGGTAGAGCTCGTCAATTTTCATCAAAAGGATTCACTTTCGATATGGGTCCATCCTGGTACTGGATGCCTGATGTTTTCGAAAAATATTTTAATGACTTTGATAAAAATATTGAAGATTATCTTAAACTTAAAAGACTAGATCCTTCATATAAGGTCTTCTTCGAAGACGGGCATATTGATGTCCCTGCAAGTTACCAAGAACTAAAAGATCTATTTGAGAGTATGGAAGAAGGTAGTGGTAACAACCTTGACTTATTTATATCTCAGGCAGAGAAAAAATATAAAGTTGGCATTCAAAATTTAGTATACAAACCTGGGCTCTCAATAAAAGAATTTATTGACAAAGACACAATTACTGGAGTCTTTCAACTTGACATCTTTAAATCGATGCACAGTCACATAAGAAAATATTTTAAAAATGAAAAAATTATCAAACTTCTTGAGTTTCCAATTTTATTTCTAGGAGCTACACCAAAGAATACACCAGCACTTTATAGTTTAATGAACTTTGCAGATATCAAACTCGGGACATGGTTTCCAAAGGGCGGAATGTATAAAATAGTAGAGGCTATGGTAGAATTAGCTAAAGAGAAAGGTGTAAAATTTTATACCAGTGAGGAAGTCAAAAAGTTTTCTTATGTTGACAAGAAGATTTCGCATGTCATTACTACAAAGAAGACATACGATGCAGATTATGTGGTTTGTTCCGGAGACTACCAACATTTTGATCAGAATGTTTTAGACCAAAAATATAGAAATTACAGTGCCTCTTACTGGGATAAGAGAACACTGGCACCATCCTCACTTCTATTCTACATAGGACTAGATAAAAAATTAAAAAATATATCTCATCACTGTCTATTCTTTGATAAGGACTTCGAGAAACACGCAGAAGAAATCTATTCAACTCCTAGGTGGCCATCCGAACCCCTATTTTATGCTTCGTTCACCTCTAATACTGATAAGACTGTAGCACCAAAAAATCATGAGAATATGTTTTTATTAATTCCTATAGCACCTGACTTAGAGGATAACAGGATTATTAGGGAAAGATATTTCGACCTAATAATATCAAGACTCGAGAAACTGACAAAACAAAACATTAGGGATCATATAATATATAAGAAAAGCTATGGAATTAGAGATTTTAAGAAAGATTATCATTCATTTAAGGGCAATGCTTACGGCCTCGCTAACACTCTATTCCAGACAGCGATACTTAAACCATCTATTAAAAATAAAAAATTAGATAATCTATATTTCTGTGGACAGCTTACAGTTCCTGGCCCCGGAGTGCCCCCATCATTAATTTCAGGGAATGTAGTCGCGAAAGAATTATTGAATAAAATAAATTAGTACTCTAGCTCGTAATTATCGAGCTGTATATCATCCATACCGTCACCATCAAAAGGATTCTCTATCTGCTCCTGGACATTAAAGAGTGAGATTAAGATAAATGATATAATGACATTCAGTGCATACACTATAAACGTCGTATCAAGAACTTCAGAACCACCGTAAGTTGACCCAATCTCAAATCCTAAAGCAGCATTTCCTAAATTAAAGATTAGGGTTGGTGCGTAGTAGAATGGGAATATGTAAATAAATAGTTCACAGTAGGCTCTTATCGTCTGAGGTGTCCTATGGAGTTTAATAGATATCGAATTCTCGACACCCATGATAACATCGCGCATCAACCTATAGACTCTCACAGAAATACTTCTACCTAATAATTCTCTGTTTTTATCTATAAAAATTTTAATTTCATTGATTGATTTGTTTAGAGTTTCTTTTTCATTAGAGTCTGAATATAAATATTTAATAAGCTCAGATTTAACCGCTATAACTTTATTATCAATTTTCTTTTTCTCTGCATCAGTTACCTTTGATACTGAAAATATATACTTTATAGCAGCCAAAGAACCCTTAGCCCTACCAAGGTGTTCTAAAGCTTTCTCCCTCCTCTGAAAAGCACTGCCTAAAGTAAAAACTAGAGGAAATACAACAGCTATCGAAATCAGGGTCAGGTCAAGATTAAATGATAGGTTATACTTATATGCTATCCATGTTGCAATCAAAGAAATAATTACAGAAATTAGAGTTCTAAAATTTAGAGCGCTTGTATATTTTTTTAACATAATCAAAATGAAAATTAATAAACAAACTAAAAAAATTCTATTAATATCAGTTTTATATTTTTTAAACTTTAACAATATTATACTCTCACAGGAAACTAAACTCTTCACAAAAGGTACTGAGATAAAAGCCCAACTTGCCTTCGATTTTAAAGAGCTATATAAGAATACAAACGACTCGACTTTCATAAAATCAAAGATGATATTTTCAGGCACGGGGATTGAAGAGGATACCATTACTGTCAGAATTCGTGTAAGAGGAAATTTTAGAAAGAAGATATGCTACTTCAAACCAATGCGTCTAGAGATTAGAAAGAAACAGGCAGAAAACACAATATTTGAGGAAAATAGGAAATTAAAATTAGTTGTTCCGTGTCAAAATGAGAAAGGCAAAGACGAGTTAATATATAAAGAGATGTTAGCTTATAAACTTTTTGAAAATGTCTCTGATGTGCACCTAAGGACACAACCCATTTCTTTGAAAATTATTGAATATAAGAACAGTAAAGAAATTGAACATGAGATGTTTGCCTTTCTAGTTGAAGACGACTCAAAAGTTGCAAAAAGACACGAAATAAAAAAGTTTCCAAAAAGGAGAGTCAGCCCACTTAACGTATCTGACTCATCAGCAATAAATTTTGCGTTATTCTCATATATGATTGGTAATACCGACTGGTCATTGGCATATCAACATAATATAGAGATGTTTTACAACGGAAAAAAATTAATAGCAGTTCCTTATGACTTTGACCACAGTGGGTTAGTTAATGCATATTACGCAAAGCCAAATCCCATGCTTAAAATATCCAGTGTTACGGAAAGAGTTTATAGAGGTCTATGCAGAAGAGATCCAAAAATATTTAACGAAGTAAGGAACTTATACATATCGAAGGAAGAAGATATGTTAAGCACTTTAAATAAATATAAAAATAATTTAAACGCTAAGGAATTTACCAGACTCACTCAATATATACAGTCATTCTACAACATCATCAAGTCTGATAATGAATTTAAATTAAATATCATAAGTAAGTGTAGAGGTTAGTATGAATAGAGAAATTAAGTTATACAACGAGGTAAGTATTTACTGCAGTGAGTTAATAACTAAAAAATATAGCACATCATTTTCACTAGGAATTACTACACTTCATAAAAGTATTCATAAACATATTTACAGCATCTATGGTTTTGTTCGTTTTGCTGATGAAATAGTTGACACCTTCCATGAGCTAGACAAAGAAAAGGTTTTAAATAAATTTGAGGAGGATACTTTTGAATCAATTAAAAATAATTTTTCAACAAATCCCGTACTACACTCATTCCAAATTGTTGTAAATAATTTTAATATAGATCACAAACATATTAGAGCTTTCCTTGAAAGTATGAGGATGGATTTAACAAAAAAAACATTTAGCAATACTGAGTATAAAAATTATATCTACGGCTCCGCGGAGGTAGTTGGGTTAATGTGCTTAAAGGTCTTTTGTAATAACGAGGAAATTTATAAAAAATTAGAGCCATACGCTGTCAGCCTTGGTTCAGCCTTTCAAAAAATAAATTTCCTGAGAGATATAAAAAGTGATTACAAGGAGAGAGGGAGAGTTTATTTCCCTAATGTAAACTTTGAAACCTTTAGAAACGAAGAGAAGGTCGATATAGAAAATGATATCGAGAAAGATTTTAACAAGGCTCTTCTAGGAATCAAAAAACTTCCAAGTAATGCTAGAAAAGGCGTATATCTTTCCTACAATTACTACCGAGAACTTTTAAAAAAAATAAAACTTTTAGATGTAAATGAGCTCAAGTCCGAGAGAATTAGAGTCTCAAATTTTAAAAAATTTATAATATTTTTATCAACTCATATCAAATCTTTGTAGATGACTCTTTACTTTCAGTTACTTCTATTCACTATCTCATTTCCCTTGCTAGCCTCATGGGATAAAAGGTTTAATTATGCCTCAAATTTTAGATACTTATTTCCATCACTTCTAATTACAGGAACATTTTTTATTATCTGGGATATAATCTTCACAAAAAATGGTGTTTGGGGTTTCAGTAAAGTCCATACTTCCAATATTAATTTATTTTACTTGCCTTTAGAGGAATGGCTTTTCTTTATTATCATACCCTTCTCATGTTTATTTATTTATGAAAGTGTAAAGTATTTTCATGATGTCAAAAAATATAACTCAGTTGCTCGTTATGTATTCCTTGTGACTGGTGTGATTCTAATTGTAGTCGGATCAATAAATAATCATAGAGACTATACCTTCTGGAACTTTATTTTTTGCGGGATATTCTTACTCTACAGCGGTATGAAAGAGAGGGAATACCAAGCAAATTTTCTTGTCAGCTTCCTTTATGTGCAGATTCCCTTCTTTCTCATAAATGGTATTCTCACCGATGGAAATTTCGATTTTGACTTCACAACCGACCCAGTTGTATGGTATAACAACGAGGAAAATTTATCTATTAGGATGATTACAATTCCATTTGAAGATATTTTCTATAATCTTCTACTTCTTCTCATGAACGTAACATTTTATGAAAAATTTAAGTCTAAGAAAATATCAAAATTTAAATAATTAAATTTGTGTCATGTTAGGTCTAGATGTTACTATCGATACCAAGTCTGGTTTTTGCTTTGGAGTTGAGTTTGCAATTGAAATTGCAGAGGAAGTTCTAAGGGAGGAGGGAGAGCTGTATTGCCTAGGAGACATAGTACATAATGATATGGAAGTAAAAAGACTTGAGGAGATGGGACTAAAAATAATCGACCATAAAGAACTAGAGAATATGCAAGATGTCAAGGTTCTTATCAGAGCTCACGGAGAACCGCCATCTACATATGACCTAGCAATCAAGAATAATATAACCTTGATGGATGCCTCATGTCCAGTTGTTCTTAAGCTACAGAATAGAATAAAAAAATCACATGACAAAGATGAAAAAATTTATATTTACGGGAAACACGGTCACCCGGAAGTAAAAGGTCTAATGGGTCAGACAGGAAAAGATGCAGTTGTATTTCAGGACATAAAAGAGCTAGACCTAAATAACCTCCCCGAATCTTTAACATTATACACCCAGACAACTAAGAGTAAAGAGAAGTTTTATGAGATAGTATCAAAGCTTACAAAAACTGGTGTTAATGTTAATGTCAATGACACTCTCTGTAGACAGGTAAGTAACAGAGATAAC
>TARA_B100001057_G_scaffold268720_1_pt1 | contig 12474 bp, 11 predicted proteins | sample TARA_B100001057 | Tara Oceans TARA_B100001057 (sample SAMEA2621839) | marine metagenome | biome: marine biome (ENVO:00000447); feature: surface water layer (ENVO:00002042); material: "saline water (ENVO:00002010), including plankton (ENVO:xxxxxxxx)" | depth 5 m | reverse complement strand
TGACAAGATTCTTCCAGGGCAATTTGGGATAATTCAAGTGGTTTTCGATACCAAAGGCAAATACTATTTCCAAAATAGAATCATATACCTTAATACAAATAGCAGGAGACGAAAAGAACTTGTAAGATTTAAAGTTTTTATTGAGCCTTCACCGGAACGAGAGTTAGAGAAAAACCCTTAGTCATATTTAAAAACTTTTAAGGTCTTGTTTTCTTCTGGAGTAATGAAGTGAAGCAGATAAGTACCCGCAACGAGTCCACGAGTATTCAAATTAAAAATCCATCCATCCAAGGTCTCTATTATTTCTATTTCGACGGGGACGGATTTTCCGCTCACATCTTCAAGAGAAATTATAAAGTCGTCAGAAAGATAATCTTGAACAGTTAATTGTATATGATCATAAAACGGATTCGGAAAGGCTGCCAAACTCATTTGATGCTGTGTTTGAGGTGCGCAAATTGACTCCCTAATTAAAGCAATAAATTCATCAGGTGCTACAACACGAACTCCTTCATCAAGTAGCGCATTAACATACAACAAGCTATCCACTGAATTCGACCAAGCGTGCACAGCAACTAAAGTATATCCTTCTACAGAATATGGATCCTTTGAGGCATTATTTAACTTCTGTGCCAAACTTTCACCAGTCTCAAAACCACCCCATAGATTATATTTTGCCGATACGATTGGCTTTAACCCATAACAGTCCATACTTCCTTTCATTCTACTATAATTTGAATAATCGTAATAAAACAAACCGTCCACCTGTTCTTGCTTTAGGTATTCTTTTAGTTCGGGCTGGTAGATAGAATCATTGTATGCATTACCAAGTATATTTACAATACTTAAGTCCGACTTTTCGAGGTACCCATTCATTAATGCGCAAGAAGCTTCCAGCTCGGGAAATAATTCGGGAAAATGATAAGTATGACCTGAAGGACCAGCAACAAAATAATCTTTACCTAAATCTGTTGAAGCGGCCATCGAATATATTTTAGCCATAACGGTAGGTGCAATTTCAGAAAGAGATGGGGGAATTGTCCAACCTATGTCCATTAACCCTCTATTTTCTGAACCAAACCAACGACTGTCCTCTGCAAATAAATTGAGCATCCATTGAATATTATCACCATCAGACATTAAAAAACAAACCGTATGCGTATTTTCTTGAATTTCCGCCGCCGCGGTGCTCACTTGCTGCTTTGTTTGTGCATTAAAATTTGTAAGAGTGGAAATATTGAAGCCCCAATCAGCAGGATGAACTCCAATTGAATATCCCGAAGCTTTCGCCACTGTTTGATACTCATCATCTCCCCATCCAAATAGAACAGAATTAGGTTCCAATTGAGCAAACGCATTTTCAGTAGTAGCGCTGTGAATATCGTCATAAAAATGCAGAGCATTAGAAAGGATGGAATAATCCCCGAGAAATAAACATTTATCTTCCCTTTGGTAGGTAATAATTCGCTCATTCATCAAGGCAGCATAATTATCTATAACCCATTGCTCATCTTTATCCCGCACATCTAATATTTGAGTGTAGCCTTTGCTCTCAATTAGAACTTGTAGCTCTGGTGTTACTGCTAGCGCATTAAAGGGGCCGCATAATGAATTGGCTACATTGCTCGAGTTATCGTTCATATTACATAAAATATAACCGTAAACATCAGGGGGTATCAAGGTGAGCGCAGTATCAATATTTCCGTCCATTTCATAAGAAACATGTACGCCATATTCATCCTTCAAATCTTGAATCCAAATGGAGCTTCCGCTGCCCTTATCTCGGTATATTTTAGGTTTTATTTTTGCACACAATCCCTGAATACTTTGCAAAAGTAAAAGCTCTGAATGTGTAAACAATTCATCGCTAAAAACAAAAAGTGTATCGGGCTGCACACTTGAAGGATAGGGGCTATTCTCAATTCTATGAATTAGAGATTGACCAAAACAATTGAATCCAATCTGTAGAATCGATACCCATAAAACCAATGACTTAAGTAAATTCAAATTTTCAAATTATTTGGGACACAATAATACATGAAGTAGTCAATTTTATTTGGCATAATGGACAGACCTTTTCTCTCGTATTACAGTGATTCGAACCTGACCCGGATAAGTCATCTCAGTTTGAATTTTTTCAGAAATTTGAAAGGATAATTCTTCTGCTTTGTTATCTGAAACACGATCTGACTCAACCATTACTCTTAACTCTCGGCCAGCCTGAATTGCATAGGCACTTGCTACACCGTCAAAAGACATTGCCAAGGATTCTAAGTCTTTAATCCGCTTCACATATGCTTCAACGATTTCTCTCCTTGCTCCTGGCCTAGCACCTGATACTGCATCACAAACCTGAACAATCGGAGAGATAAGTGTTGTCATTTCGATCTCATCGTGATGGGCCCCGATTGCATTAAGTACATCTGGTTTCTCGCCATATTTTTCAGCAAGTTTCATTCCTAATATAGCGTGAGGTAATTCTGGTTCATCCTCAGGAACTTTCCCTATGTCATGTAATAAACCTGCTCTCTTTGCTATTTTTGGATTCAACCCTAGTTCAGATGCCATCGTCGCGCATAGATTAGCAACTTCTCGAGAATGTTTTAGAAGATTTTGACCATAAGAAGACCTGTATTTCATTCTACCGACCATTTTCATGAGCGCTGGATGTAATCCATGAATACCTAAATCTATACATGTCCTTTTTCCCGTCTCCACGATTTCTTCTTCGAGCTGTTTCCCGGTCTTTGAAACAATTTCTTCGATACGGGCCGGGTGAATTCTTCCATCGGTTACAAGCTGATGTAGCGCCAAACGAGCAATTTCTCTTCTAACTGGATCAAAACATGAAAGCATAATGGCCTCAGGAGTATCATCAACAATAATCTCTACGCCAGTCGCTGCCTCTAAGGCACGGATATTTCGGCCTTCACGACCAATAATGCGTCCTTTGATATCATCTGAATCAATATTAAAAACAGAAACCGCATTTTCAACAGCTTGTTCTGTAGCAACACGTTGAATGGATTGGATTACAATTTTTCGTGCCTCCTTATTTGCATTTAGTTTGGCTTCTTCTGTGATTTCTTTGATTTTCACCATCGCCTCGGTTTTTGCCTCATCAACCAATGCTGACATCAAAGATTCTTTGGCGTCCTCTGCCGACATTCCACTGATTTTTGACAACTCTTGTACTCTTTTTTCTTGGGTCTTGTCTAGCTCTTTCATGCGGATTTCAAGACCTTTATACTTGACATCAAAATCAGATTTAATTTTCTCAATATCCTTTTCTTTACGCTGAATGTCGGATAGCTTGTGATCTAATTTCTTTTCTTTCGCTTTAGCGCGGTCCTCGGTTGATTGAATGCGTCTTTCACGTTCTTTAACCTTCGCTTCATGTTCTTGCTTCAGCTTCAAAAACTTTTCCTTTGCCTTAAAGGCTTTATCTTTTCTAATGGACTCTGCCTTGGATTCGGCAGCATTTATGATACTATCCGCTTTACTTTTAAGGAGCATTTTTTGTACGAACACACCCAGAACTAAACCTCCAATAAGGCCAGCCACAATAAATATAATTTCCATTCTTACACAATTAAAGTTAATAATTGTGTTACCCTACACTATGTTTGATGATTTGCCGCATCGAGCTGGTCCGAAATAGACTTGAGCGCCTGGTCTATTGGTCCTAGGTCTTGATCAGCATTATCAGATGATTTCTGATTTGAATCTTTCTTAATAATCAATTGAAGAGCGGTCATGGCAATTAAATCCTGTGGATCTTTCACAGCGTAATTCTTTTTTAAATGATCAATGGCCGAATTAATATTTTCTACGGCTGATAGCACACCCTGCTTTTCGCTCTCATTAATCGTCAAGGGATAGCTTCTTCCTGCTATATTTACTTTTAAAGATATCTTAGCCATGTTTATTTTTTAAGCTCTTCTATACAAATTTCAATTTCTTTCACTAGTGCGTCTATCTCTTTATTTTTTAACTCGATATTTTTTGAGCTAGACTCGGTAACATTTTTTTTTGTAGCTGTAATTGTTGATTCTAAATCTTCACGATGCTTGTTGCTTAAATTCACGAGTTCAAGGTCCTTATTTCTTAATGCTTCAGAAAGATTTTGATTCTCGATTTTAAGCGCCGATAGAGCTTTGACAAGCACATTAACTTTTTCTGAAATCTCAGAAATGCGATTTTGAATTTGGTCAACCATTTCAGACAACTTTACTACAAAGTTAAGATTGTAAGTAAATTTTAGCTGCCTAAACAGATTTATTTTCAAAAAAGTAGTTTATTCGAAATTTATGAGTGGAGGCCAAATGTTTTTAAATAAAGTGGTTTACAATTAGCGAGATGATCAAAGTTTTGATTTAAATATCGCATTAGTGCGAGCCCAACTTGACCCTTAGCACTGATTTTTAGAAAAGGATCAAATTCAGCATTTCTATTTTTCCAAAGCTTGTGAATCTTTGGCGCACCATCCCCGAAATAGATGAAAGGCTCTTGATCGACAAAAGTATCTTCCTCAATCACTAAAGATTCTAGGTCATGAAGCACTGAGCCATCTGCTTTGATCGTTTTGGTATAGACTTCCATTCTACGTGCATCAAGCATTCCACAGATAATACGGCCTGGGTGTTTAAGTTTGCCTTGTGCCAAAAGGCTGTCCAAAGTTGGAATACAAATGATCGGAATCTGTAAACCCATACACAATCCTTTTGCTGTAGATAGTCCTATTCTCAACCCCGTATATGAACCAGGTCCGATTGAAACGGAAATTGCATCTAATTCTGTTGCCAACAGCTTTGCTTCTTTCAGTACGTCAATAATAAATAATGTCAATGATTCTCCATGAATGTAAGCATCAGTCTCTTTCTCAACCGAGGCTAGTAAATCCTCCCCTTTGGACACAGCCACTGAACATATCTTTGTCGCGGTCTCAATATGTAAAATACGGGGCTGCATTACTCAGGAATCTCAAACTTAAAACCAACACCATGCAAATTTGATATTACGATTCTCGGGTCTTCTGCAAAATATTTTCTAAGCTTTGTGATGAATACGTCAAGACTTCTTCCAACAAAATAGTCGTCTTGCCCCCAAACTCCCTTTAAAATAATTTCTCGAGAAATGACTTGATTTTTATACTTATAGAGGAAACGTAAAATCTGAGCCTCCTTTTTAGTTAAGGTTTTTTCCTTACCCGAAATGCTTAAAATTTGATTCTCTTTATCGTAGCTATACAAACCAATGTTATATACTTTTTCATCTTCTGTTTTAGCTACTTGCACCCTTCTAAGAAGTGCCTTCACCCTAAGTTGAAATTCCTGTATGCTAAACGGTTTTGTTAGGTAATCATCACCTCCTGCCTCAAAACCAGTAATTTTGTCCTCTGTCATTGACTTTGCCGTGAGAAATAGAATAGGAACTTGAGCATTCACTTTTCTGATATCCTTTGCCAAAGAAAAACCGTCAAGTACCGGCAGCATGACATCTAAAATACATAAATCAAATGCGCTCTCATTGAATTTAACCAATCCTTCAGAACCATCCTCAGCACAAGTTACATCATAATCTAAAGACTTTAAATGATCTGAAATCACAAGGCCTAAATTCACATCGTCTTCTACAAGTAAAATCCTAGTTTTCATTAAAGCGAAGGTACAAAAAAAGAGCTCATTTTCAGAGCTCTTCTACTAAATCAACCTAACCTACCGTAACCTAAAGATAGTGCTTAATATGCCTGTTTTAGCATATTTTCTGTTTGATTTATACACATGTTTTACACAATCTATCATCTTTACATACGCTAAAGAATACTATCTTTGACAGATGCAGAAAAAATCAATTCTTATTGTAGATGACGATGATGACATAAGACATCTTCTTTCCTATAACCTAGAAAAAAATGGTTTTTACGTCGAAACTGCTGGAAACGGGAAAGAATGTCTTAAAAAACTAAAAAGTAAAAAACCAAATCTCATTTTACTCGATGTAATGATGCCAGAAATGGATGGTCTTCAGGTATGTGAAAAGATCAAGTCAGAAAAAGAAAATGCAGACATTCTAATTTGCTTTCTCACCGCGAGAGGTGAAGATTACAGTCAAATTGCGGCGCTCGAAGCCGGCGGAGACGATTATGTAACCAAACCAATAAAACCAAAAGTTCTATTGAGCCGAATAAATGCAATTCTTCGCAGAACAAAGGGTGAAGTTGATTCCACAGCCAACGGAGTCCGAATTGACCACGATAAATATGTTGTCCATAAAAATGGTGAAGAGTTGCTCTTTCCGAAGAAGGAATTTGAGTTGCTTTCCCTTCTCATGTCTAAACCTGACCATGTATTTAGACGCAATGAAATTTTAGACTCCGTATGGGGTTCGGATATCATCGTTGGGGACCGAACCATTGATGTGCATATTAGAAAACTCAGAAGGAAACTTGGAGAAGAGCAAATATCAACAGTGAAGGGTATTGGATATAAGTACAATTCCAAATAATACAAAAAACACTACCCGAAAGCAGTGTTTTAAGTGATTTGAGTTATAGTCTTAGTGTATTTAAGACGCAACTCATTTTCTTAAAGTTGCATCAATAAAAATTATTTTTTTTGGTTTTAATTTCTTTTGATTATTTATACTTGGCTCTCAGTCTAAATAAAAGCCAGAACAAAATAATCATCAGGGGCAATTGACGCAATGCAACTCGTAATATCAATTCAGAAATTTCCATTGAATTTACGTCGGTAACCAATCGGTTAGACAAGATTTCTGAGACAATCATGATGATAATAGACCCAACAATCAAATTATTTCTTTCCGTTGAATATTTCATTCTGGGAAGGTTAAAAAAAAACACTGCCCGAAAGCAGTGTTATTTGTGATTGAGTTAAAAGTTTTAGTGTTATGATGACGCACGGTTATTTAAAAAAGTTGCATCGATAAAAAGTATTTTCGCAGTTGAGCGGTTTTTTATTTTAAAAATTAACTTAACCGCAAAAAAAACACTACCCGAAGATAGTGTTTTCTGTGATTGAGTTAAAAGTCTTAGTGTTAGTATGACGCACGATTATTTAAAAAAGTTGCATCAAAAAAAATAACCAAACGGATTTAAATATTGATATAAAAAAACACCGCCCAAAAGCGGTGTTTAATATCATTGAATTAATAGTATTAGCAATTTCAAGACGTGAATTTATTTCTTGAAGTTGCATCTGTCTAGAAGAAAAAACCATCTTCTAAAAATATCTAGCACAATTTCCAAATAAATGAGAGGTAAACAAAAAAAGCACCGCCATGCAGTGCTTTTTTATAAGAGTAAAATGTTTAAGTTTTCGTAGTCTGTTATATTGACGGATTGTAATTCATAAAAGTTGCATTTGTTAATTTTTACCTCGCAGTTTATGATTTGTAATTTAGGAAGACAAGAATTAAAAATTGTACAATACGGCAAAAATAGATTTGTCTAAAAAGACAAAAACACCGCTCGTTTGCAGTGTTTTTGTTGATAAGAGTAAAAATGTTTTAAGTTTCGTAATAAGAGACGTGAGACTTTTTATAAAAGTTGCACAAGAAAAATAAATCTTTTTAAAAACATATAATGATTAAATTTATTCCATGAAATTTCTTTCTGTTACAGCAGCCTTGATCATTGTTTTTATCACACATTCCCAAAAGGAATCCCCAAAAATTGTGATTGGTATTGTTGTGGATCAAATGTGCTATGATTATTTGTATCGATTTGAAAAAAACTATTCCAAGCGTGGCTTTAAAAAACTGATGAATAACGGTAGCCACTTAAAAAACATGCACTTTAATTATATCCCGACTTATACTGGTCCGGGACATGCATCTATATATACAGGAACAACTCCGAGAAACCATGGAATTATTGCAAATGACTGGTTAGAACGATCATCACTACAAAATGTAAACTGTGTTAGCGACAATGGTGTAAAGGGAATAGAAAGTAGTGCCCTTTATGGTAAATCCTCTCCGCATAGATTGAATGTACAAACTGTCACAGACCAATTAAAAAAATCCTACCCAAAATCAAAAGTCATATCGATTTCTATAAAAGACCGTGGAGCGATTCTCCCGGGAGGACACAACAGTGATGGTACTTACTGGTTCGATTACGGTAAAGGTACATTCATCACAAGCTCATATTTCAAAATTAAGTTACCCAAATGGCTACAAGATTTTAATGAAAATAATAATGCCGCCTCCTATGCTGATGTTTGGACTCCTTTACTCAAAGAGTCAGCCTATTCAGCGATTGATAACAGCCCTTACGAAAAGATTTTAGCCGGTAAAACGACGCCAACCTTCCCCTATGACATTCCAAATTTGTGCAAAACAAGCGCTTCGCTTCAACCCTTTACGATGTCTCCATTTGCAAATACCCTTCTAACAGATTTGGCATTGGATGCAATTGAGCATGAACATCTAGGTATAGACGAATCCCCGGACATGCTTTGCATTAGCTATTCATCCCCTGATATCGCAGGCCATGCGTTTGGTCCTGACTCAAAAGAAATTGAAGACATGTACATCCGACTTGATCTTGAGCTTGCCCGATTTTTAGAATCGCTCGAAAAATTATTCGGGAAAGACGGTTTTATTTTATTTCTCACTGCAGACCATGGAGTGGTGCCTGTACCACAAAAGCTGGTTGATGACGGTTTTTCTGGAGGATATGTTTTTGTAGATCAAATGATTCATCAGCTTCGAGCCTCATGTATTGAAAAATTTGGTGTGGACTTTATTCTTGGACAGGATAATCTAAATATTTATCTGGATTATAATCTAATGAACAATCATAAAGACTCAATCAACCAGGATCAAATTTTATCCTTATTCGAAGAGGAATTACTAAATATTGATGGATTGAAACAAACAGCACGGAGATCGGAATTAATGAAAGGTATTCAGCATAAAGGCCCCTTAGTTCAGATGCTTTTCGAAGGGTTTGATCCAAAACGAAGCGGTGACCTATTGCTCATTTTAGAGTCTGGTTATTTACCAAAATCAACGCTTTCCTTGAACCCTCATCAAGGAACCTCGCACGGCTCTGGATATAGCTACGACACACACGTTCCATGCCTTTGGTATGGTGGTGGAATTAGAAAAAATGAAATACTTGAGCCGCTAAATATTACAGATATTGGCCCCACATTATTGGAGCTCCTAAATCTTCCAAGGCTAGAATCTATGGTAGGTTCAACAATCAAAGCAATTAAACCATAATACAGCGTGATGCACAATAAAAAGGTTTTTGTAAACCATCTTGGACAAACCACTGGACACCCATTACTCCTTGAAATTGACCATGCGGAAGGTATCTATCTTTATGATAAAAGCGGAAAACGCTATATGGATATGATCTCAGGCATAGCTGTGAGCAGTTTAGGTCATGGACATCCAAGGATTAAAGAAGCATTAAACAAACAAATAGAAAAACACCTTCACGTGATGGTTTACGGTGAGTTTATTCAAGACGCTCAGCTAGAACTTTCAAAAAACTTAAGGGCACTTTTACCTGATGAGCTGAATGGCTTATATATTGTCAATTCTGGTACAGAAGCAAATGAAGCTGCAATAAAACTTTGTAAAGTTTTTACAGGAAGATCCGAAATTATCTCTTTTAAAGGAGCCTATCACGGAAGCACAAATGGTTCTTTGAGTATTTCTAGTAATGAAAAAAGAAAAAAACCTTTTAGGCCATTGCTTTCAAATATTCAATTCATTGAGCTCAATCAAATAGATGACCTGAAATTAATCACAAAAAAGACTGCAGGAGTATTTCTTGAAACCATACAAGGCGATGCTGGGGTACAAATTCCTGATCGTAATTTTATGACTGCATTACGGCAAAGATGTTCGGAAACAGGTAGTCTTTTAATTCTCGATGAAATTCAGTGTGGGCTTGGTAGAACTGGGCAATACTTTGCCTTTGAGCATTATGGAATTGTTCCTGATATTCTTACACTAGGAAAAGCGCTTGGAGGAGGACTACCAATAGGTGCACTTGTAGCTCCCCAAAATATCTTATCCACATTTAGCCACAATCCAGAGCTAGGTCATATCACAACCTTTGGCGGACATCCCTTAAATGCAACATCTGCCGCTGTTTTTTGCGATATATTAGCAAAAGAAATTGACCTAAAAGAAGTTGAGCGCCTTGGAAAGATACTTGAACAAATGCTGAGTAAACACCCTGCCATTAAAGCATCTCGAAGAAAAGGAATGCTTTTTGCTTTTGATATGGAAAGTAATGTGCAAGTAGCGAAGGTTGTTGAATCCTGTCTTAAAAATGGATTGATTTTATTTTGGTTCCTATCGCATCCAAATAGCTTTAGAATTTCACCTCCTTTAAACATTACGGAGAATGAGATTGTTGATGCAGGCAAAATAATCTACAACGCAATTGAAGAAAGTATTTAAACTTATTCAAGGTTGAAATCGACGTATTCTTTATTTTTATGATTGAAAGATTCTTATGAAAGTAACCGACTATATAAAAAGCGCCAAACAAACATTGTTCTCATTTGAAATACTTCCTCCCTTGAAAGGAAAAAGTATTCAGTCTATCTACGACGGAATTGACCCTTTAATGGAATTCAAACCCAAGTTTGTGAATGTAACCTACCACAGAGAAGAATACATCTACAAGGAAAAAGGCAATGGATTGCTAGAAAAGGTTGCAATCCGAAAAAGACCCGGAACTGTGGGGATTTGTGCTGCAATAATGAACAAATATAAGGTAGATGCGATACCTCATCTCATCTGTGGTGGATTTAGCAAAGAAGAAACTGAAAACGCATTAATTGACCTTCAGTTTCTTGGTATAGATAATGTTTTGGCTTTGCGAGGTGACCCCATTAAAACAGAAAATATCTTCAAAGCCCACCCTAAGGGTCATCAGTTTGCCTCAGATTTAATTCATCAAGTAAATGACATGAACCATGGCAAATACTGTATCGATGACATAAAGATGGCACCAACCGATTTTTGTATAGGTGCAGCGGGTTATCCCGAAAAGCATTTTGAGGCAATGAATCTCAAGACAGACTTAATTCACCTAAAAGAGAAAGTGGATGCAGGAGCAACCTATATTGTAACACAAATGTTTTTTGATAATAAAAAATACTTTGACTTTGTAGAGGCTTGCAGAGAATTTGGTATCAACGTCCCGATTATTCCAGGTTTAAAACCCATCAAGACCCTAAACCATATCACATTTTTACCCAAGTTTTTTCATATTGATTATCCGGAAGAATTGTCAAACGAGCTCCTCAAATGCAAAACGAATGCCGAAGTAGAAAAGGTTGGTATCGAATGGGGAATTCAACAATCCAAAGAACTTATGCAAAAAGAGGTACCTTGCATACATTATTACACCATGTCAAATTCAGATGCTGTAAAGGCCATCGCTGGAAATATTTTTTAAATGAAAAACAAAAAACTTTTATTTCTTCTTATAAGCATTTTGAGTGCATTATGCGTTCAGGGGCAAGAGAATAAAACCTTAGTAATCGGTCAATTTGACAAACCTGATGAGCGATATGCCATAGAGGTAGCCATTACAGATATATTTGCCCGAAATGGCATACCATCGGTACCTTCATTAAATGTAATTAAACAAGGGGCAGATCCTTCAATATTGGCGGTAGATAGCATTCAAGCCAAATTAAAGCAGGCGGGAATAAATAGAATTGCGATTGTAAATGTTCGCGGGTATGACAGAAAATTTAAGCTTAGTGACAAAGAAACAAGCCTAAAAGAAACCCTTGGTCGGACAAGTATCTATCATATTTACAGAGAGGAAGCTACATCTGTTAGTTTTGAATTCATATTCTACAAGGAAAATAAGATGACCTTTCGTGATATTTTGAAATGCAGCAACGTTTCTGATAGAGACTCTGTTATAAAAAGAATCAGAAAAAAACTGCCAAAGAGAATGGCCAAAAAATGGTCATGAAATTAAAAGTTTCCTGAACGAAACTTCTTGTCGAAGTTCATTTCACTTGGGTCTCCATATGCACCACATTTAGGAACACGTTCAAATAGCTTTATAAATTTTAGTTTTAAAAGTACCGGCCAATAGCGGGATGAAAACCAATTCCACTTTGCGTTTAAACCATTCCACTCGTGGATTCCAAGTAACGGAATTTCAAGTGTCGGTATCATCATCCAAGCACGATTAAATCTCACACCAATCCCCAAGCTGTAATGAAACTGAAGGTTGTACGGGCCTTGAAATTTTTGAGGAAGTGCATAAGAAGAAAAGTCGCCATTGTAAATTGTATCAGCTGAACCAGGACGATATTCAAAGTTAAGTCCAAATGCATTGTCAAGAAAATGCTTTCTAGCCTTATCTATTTTTTTCTTTCCAAAATATATTAACGAATGAGCCGATATCCGAGCGGAAAACATGCCCAGTTTAAATGAACCAAAACCTTCATT
>TARA_B100001057_G_scaffold493554_1_pt1 | contig 12491 bp, 7 predicted proteins | sample TARA_B100001057 | Tara Oceans TARA_B100001057 (sample SAMEA2621839) | marine metagenome | biome: marine biome (ENVO:00000447); feature: surface water layer (ENVO:00002042); material: "saline water (ENVO:00002010), including plankton (ENVO:xxxxxxxx)" | depth 5 m | reverse complement strand
AAAGAAAAGGGCATCAGCCGAGAGGACATGATCGCCACCATCGAGGGTGCCGTCAAGGCTGCAGCCGAGAGAGCGACCAACTCTTCCGGAGACATTCGGGTCGAAATCAGCCCGAAGACCGGTGCTATGGAAGCTTGGACCCTATTGGAGGTGGTGGAGTCGGTTTCGGATACTTCCCGTGAGATTCACTTGGACAAGGCTCGCCTCTACGCGACTGGCCCTCAAGTCGGGGATGTGGTGGAGCGCCCGATGGATCCTTCTTATCTTGGAAGAATTGCCGCCAAGACAGCCGAGCAGGCAATCAAGCAAAGGCTTCGACAGTTCGAGAAAGAACACATTTACGATGAATTCCGCGATCAAGTGGGGAATTTGGTTACGGGAATCGTCCGACGCAAAGAAAGAGGAGATCTGATTGTGGAAGTTGGCAAAGCGGAGGCTTTGCTTCCTTGGCGCGAACGTGTTCCAGGAGAGGATTGGGTGCCAGGCGAGCGCATTCGATGCCTGCTTACGAAGCTCGAGCAACACGGTCGTGGGCCCGAGTTGATTCTCAGTCGCTCAAGTTTGAATTTCGTCCGCAAGCTCTTTGAAATGGAGGTTGCGGAAATTGCGGATGGAACCGTTTCCCTTGCCGCCATGGCCCGTGAGCCAGGTTACCGGACAAAGGTCTGCGTAAAGAGCTCAGATGCCAAGGTTGACCCTGTAGGAGCCTGCGTGGGTGCCCGCGGTGCCCGCGTCAAAAGCATCGTTCGTGAAATGAACGGTGAGAAAGTCGACATCGTTCGTTGGTTCGAGGATCCCGTGGAGCAACTTTCCGAGGCATTGAAGCCTGCGGTTCCACAAAACATAAGCCTCGATCGTGACAAGAGAAGAATGTATTTCGAGGTCGTTGAGGACGACCTGTCCGTCGCCATTGGCCGGAAAGGAATCAATGCTCGTTTAACCTCGCGCTTGCTAGGTTGGAAGCTCGATATCGGCAAGGTCGTGGTAAGGGAAGTAGGTTTTGACGAGCGGAAAACCAAGGCTGCCGAGGCATTGACATCCGTTGGGATCGAATTCGAGGTTGCCGACCGTTTGGTTGCCTTCGGCTTGGTCAGTCCGGAAGCCTTCGAGGGAGTTACGGCAGAAGATTTGGTCGGGCTTGGTTTCGAAGATCCGGTTGCCCAAGATATATTGTCCAAAGTTTCCGTCGATTCGGAAGAAGAAAACTCCGATCAGGATCCATCCCCCGAAGAGCAGGAGGCCTAAGCTTAACCACGGTTAATTCAGCTTTTCATTTTTATGAGTGTTCGTGTTCACGCAATCGCCAAAGAGGTCAACAAAACCAGCAAGGAAATCGTTGAGATTCTGAAGGAGCGTGGCTACGATATCAAAAGTGCATCTTCCACTTTGGATAACATTACCGCTCAGTCGATCATCGAAGAATTCAGCTCAAGCGAAGAGGTCACTCTCTCCAAAGAGGTAGTTGTCGAAGAGCAAGGCAAGTCCAGAGCGAAGGAAAAGGAAGAATCAACGGAACCCGACAACGAACGAAAAATTCCCATAGTCAAAAGCAAAGAAGACTTGGAGAAGGAGAGAATCGAAAGAGAAGAGGCAGGGAAGAAGGAACAAGAAGAGACAGCAGAAGAGGACGCCGTTGAACAGACCGTTACGGAAGCACCTACTCCCGCACCACCTTCCAGTGCTCCCTCCGTTCCGCCTCCTCCGCCTTCCAAGATGGCATCAGCTCCTCCACCCCCAGTTTCAGCAGGCAAGTCCGGGGTTCCCGCGCCTCCATCGTCTCCATCGAAAGGAGATGCCGAAGAAAGCGGCGTGGTAGAAGGAAACCTGATCATTATAAAGCCTCCCATTGTCGTTCGCGACTTCGCCGGTTTTATCGGGCTCAAGCCCTTTCAATTGATTTCCGAACTGATGGAAATGGGCATTTTTGCCTCCATGAACCAATCGATCGAGGAAGAAGTGGCTCGGAGCATTGCCAAGGTCAAGGGTTTTGAGCTGGAGATCAAACACAGAGGTGAAAAGGCCGAAGCGGTCGAAAAGAAAGCCAAGGTCGAGGTTGATGAAAACGACGAGAAGTTTCTCAAGCCTCGCCCTCCTGTCGTTTGTATTTTGGGCCATGTGGATCACGGGAAGACGACCTTGCTCGATACGATCCGAAAGGCAAACGTGGTGGCAGGAGAAGCCGGAGGTATCACCCAACACGTGGGAGCTTACCAAATTGAGCACGGTGACCAAAAAATTACTTTTATCGATACTCCCGGACACGCTGCCTTTTCCAAAATCAGGGAAAGAGGGGCCAACCTGACCGATGTTTCCGTTCTGGTCGTAGCGGCGGACGATGGATTCATGCCTCAAACGGATGAAGCCCTGAAGTTTGCCCAAAGGGCTCAAGGTTCTTTGCTTGTCGCCATTAACAAAATGGACGTAAAGGGCGCGGATGCGGAAAAAGTCAAAACTCAGATGCAGGAGCGATCGATTGCATCGGAAGATTGGGGTGGAGAAATCGTTACCGTACCGATCTCTGCTTTGAAGGGCGATAACGTCGAGGATTTACTCGACATGATTTTGCTTCAAGCCGAGGTGATGGAATTGAAGGCAAACCCAGATGCCTCGCCCGAAGGAGTCGTTGTGGAAGCCCGCCAAGAAGTCGGACGAGGGGCCACCGCAGTGGTGATTGTCCAAAAGGGAACTCTGAAAATAGGGGACTCCTTTCATTGCGGGTCCGTATATTGCAAAGTCAAGGCGATGATCGACGATCAGGGAAATCAGGTTAAGTCGGCCCCGCCTTCTACTCCGGTAAACATTCTTGGTTGGTCCGGGGTGCCGGAGGCTGGATCCATCTTCAAGGGAGCCAAGAACGAGCGTGCGGCTCGTAAAGAATCCGAAGAATTTCAACTAATTGACGAACAAGTCGTCGCTTTACCCCCCCCCGAAGAAAAGGAGGAGGGCGTCACGGGCGTGGATGCACTGTTTGCAGCAATTTCCAAAAGCAAGAAAACCGCGTGCCGTGTCATTCTCAAAGCAGATGTTCGTGGTTCCCTAGAGGCTCTTGAAGAATCACTTAGGCAGATCGAAAGCGATAAGGTCCTCCTTGAGATTCTTCAGGGCGACGTTGGTCAGGTTACGAAAAACGACATCAAGATGGCCAACACTTCCGAAGCGGACGTTATTGGCTTCAACGTCAAGCTGGAGAATGGGGTCATCGGTGAAGCCAAGCATTTGGGGGTACGCGTTTTTCAAAACAACATTATTTATGAAATCATCGACCTAGTCAAAGACAACATGGCCGATATGCTTGCTCCTGAATTGGTTGAGAAAAAGACCGGGCGGGCCGAAATTAGACAAGTTTTCAAGGTAAGCAAAGGAAGAACGGTTGCAGGTTCCATGGTTATGGAGGGCTCCATCGTGCGAAACAAGGGTGCCCGCTTGATACGAAACGGAGAGGTTTTGGCAGAGGGCAAAATCGATACCCTCAAACGGTTCAAGGACGATGTTACTGAGGTCAAGGCTGGTTTTGAGTGCGGTATCCGCCTTGATTCCTTTGATCGCTACGAAGAAGGCGATGTCCTGGAATCTTACGAAATCGAAAAAATTCGTTCATCCCTTTAGGGTTAAAGTAAATGAGCCTGAGGCTTGCCCGAGTAAACGAACTTATAAAGCGGGAAATCGGAAATTATTTGCGGACCCGTTACCGTTCGGAAAGTGTTTGTTGGACGATCACTTCGGTCGATGTTTCAGCCGATTTGCGGAACGCAACCGTGGCCTATTCGGTGCTCGGGGATGAGCTAAAAAGTCGGGAGGCTCAGCTTTTTTTCCGTAAGCATGCCGGAGAAATTCGCAAGGAAGTCAGTACTTACGTGATCTTGAAGTATTCGCCCCGTCTCCAATTTGTCAGAGATTATGGCATTGAACGGGGAAACCGCGTAATGGAAATCTTGGACGAACTTGAAGAAGAAGACGACTCCCTTAAGACAAAAGAGACATAGCCTGTGACACAGGTGTGTCATCCTGTCTTGTTTTTGGGTGCATACTTCATATTGGGTGAAAGTCTTTAATTTCACAAAATACTGTTTATTAGTTACTTGATTGTTGATTCACTAAGAGGCATGAGAGTTGCACTAACATCATCGTGAGTAAAATAATTGGTATCGATCTCGGAACGAGTAATTCTTGCGTGGCAATCATGGAAGCGGGTGAACCTAAGGTGATTCCCAATTCCGAGGGGTTTCGGACGACACCCTCCATCGTGGCTTTCGGCAAAGATGGTGAAAGATTGGTCGGGCAGGCTGCCAAAAGACAAGCCGTCACAAACCCGGGCAACACAATTTTTTCGGCCAAGCGCCTTATAGGCAGAAAGTTTTCCGAAATTAAAGACGAGGTTTCTACTCTTCCTTTCAATGTCGTTGAAGGAAAGAACGGAGCCGCAACGATTGAGTGCGAGATCGAAGGGAAAAAAGAGACTTTCATGCCCGAGCAGATCTCATCCATGATTTTGGGTAAGCTCAAGTCCGATGCCGAAGCTTATTTGGGTGAACCCGTGACGAAAGCCGTCATCACGGTACCCGCCTATTTCAACGACGATCAAAGAAGGGCAACCAAGGACGCTGGGGCCATTGCCGGTTTGGAAGTCGAACGAATCATCAACGAACCTACAGCCGCTTCACTCGCCTACGGTCTTGATAAAAAGGGCGAAGAAACAATCGCAGTTTATGACTTGGGTGGAGGCACTTTCGATATCAGCATTCTGGAGATTGCGGAGGGTGTATTCGAGGTCAAGGCTACGAACGGCGACACGCAATTGGGGGGTGATAATTGGGACCAGAAAATCATCGATTGGCTCATCGAAGAATTTAAGGCCGAGCAAGGGATCGATTTGTCGGGAGACGCGATGGCCATGCAACGGCTGAAAGAAGAAGCTGAGAAGGCAAAAATGTCTTTGTCGTCTTCTCAATCCACTGAAATTAACCTACCTTTTATCACCGCCGATGCTTCAGGGCCCAAGCATCTCAACGTGACTCTTTCTCGCTCCAAGCTCGAGCAAATCTGTGATGATTTGTATGCCCGGACAAAAGCTCCGTTTGAGGCTTGCTTGAAGGATTCCGGCCTTAGTATCGGAGACGTGGGTAATTTGGTTTTGGTTGGTGGAATGACAAGGAGTCCGAAGATACTCGAACTTGCGAAGGAACTTGGAGGCAAGGATCCCCACCAAGGAGTTAATCCGGATGAAGTGGTCGCCATTGGTGCGGCAGTACAAGGAGCCGTTTTACAGGGAGACGTAAACGACGTCCTCCTGCTCGACGTCACTCCACTAACTTTGGGAATTGAAACGGCTGGCGGAGTTTCAACCGCCATGATTGAGCGAAACACGACCATTCCGACCAAGAAATCACAAGTTTACTCAACGGCCGTCGATAATCAACCAGCGGTGGATATCGTTGTCTTGCAGGGAGAACGATCAATGTCCGACGACAACAAGACCTTAGGTACCTTTAAGTTGGATGGCATTGCTCCCGCTCCTCGAGGAACCCCTCAGATCGAAGTTACTTTCGATATTGATGCCAATGGAATTCTAAATGTAACCGCCAAGGATCAAGGCACTGGCAAAGATCAAAAAATCACTATTTCCGGTTCCTCCAGCATGGACGAAGATGAAGTCGAACGACTCCGCAAAGAAGCGGAAAAGTTCGCGGAGCAAGACAAGGAAAAGAAAGATGAGGTTCAAGTTCGCAATGAATTGGATTCCATGGTTTACCAGTGTGAGAAGCAACTCGAGGAACTCGGAGACAAAGCACCCGATGACTTGAAGGCCAAGGTAGTCGATCTCCTTTCGGATGCCAAGAAAACCTTGGATAACGCCACGGCCAGTTTGGACGAACTCAAAACAGCCAAGGATGCGTTGCAGAAAAGTTTTGAGGATCTTGGGCAAGAAGCTTACAAGCAGGGTGCTTCTGCAGCAGGTCCCGCTCCTGATGCCGCAGGAAAGGCTGCAGGTGCTGCCGACTCTCAAACCGCCGACAAGCAAGAAGATGATATTGTCGATGCGGATTTCGAAGTTGTAGACGACGAAAAAGGCAAAAGCTGAAATTTTCTACCCCTCGGCGTGAGAGCGTAAGGGATTTCAATCCTCAATATATAGACAAACCTAAAACAAAAGGAATATGAGCAAACCAAAAATAACACCGTTGGGTGATCGCGTCTTGGTCAAGTACGTCGATGACGACGAGCAAGTAAAGGGCGGGATTATCATTCCGGACTCCGCAAAAGAAAAGCCTCAGGAAGCTGAAATAGTAGCTCTTGGAACTGGTAAGAAAGACGACGATGGTAACGACGTTGGCTTTCAAGTCAAAAAGGGAGATCGAGTGCTTATCAGCAAATACGGTGGCACCGAGGTCAAGATCGACGACGTTGAGTACCAACTCGTTCGTGAAGACGATATTCTCGGAATCGTTGGATAAGGCTTTTCACTTATAATTCATAAACAACTAAGAAATTAAAGAAATGGCTAAGCAAATATTATTCGACGAACCAGCTCGTAAAAAAGTCCTCAAAGGTGTATCCACTCTTGCGGATGCAGTGAGCGTAACGCTAGGACCCAAGGGTCGAAATGTTCTGATTGACAAGAAATTCGGTTCTCCGACGGTAACCAAGGACGGCGTGACCGTTGCAAAGGAAATCGAACTTCAGGATCCTTACGAAAACATGGGGGCCCAAATGGTTCGAGAAGTAGCTTCCAAGACTTCGGACTTGGCTGGTGACGGCACCACGACTGCAACCGTTTTGGCCGCCTCCGTTTATCGCGAGGGACTCAAAAACGTCGCCGCAGGTGCTAATCCCGTTTACTTGAAACGCGGAATCGATAAAGCCGTTGAGGCTGGCGTCGGCAAACTTCTTCGTGACAGCAAGAAGGTTTCCGATCGCGAGGAAGTCCGACAAGTCGCAACTGTTTCCGCTAATTGGGACGGAGATATCGGAGAGATCATCGCTGATGCCATGGACAAGGTCGGCAAAGATGGAACGATTACCGTTGAAGAAGCCAAGAGTATCGAAACTACCCTCGATGTTGTTGAGGGTATGCAGTTCGATAAGGGCTATCTCAGTCCTTACTTCTGTACCAACAATGATACGATGGAAGCCGTTCTCGAGGATTGCTATATCCTAATCAACGAGAAGAAAATCACTGCTTTAAACGACTTGCTTCCTGTGTTGCAACTTGTTTCCAAGCAAGGGAAATCACTTCTCATCATTGCTGAGGATGTTGAGGGTGAAGCTCTCGCAGCACTCGTTGTGAACAAACTTCGCGGAACCTTGAACGCTTGTGCGGTTAAGGCTCCAGGTTTTGGTGATCGTCGCAAAGAAATGCTTCGCGACATCGCCATTCTTACCGGTGGGCAATGCATCACTGAAGATCTAGGCATCAAGTTGGAAAACATTCAACTTTCCGATCTCGGTAAAGCTAAGCGTATATCCGTTGATAAGGAAAACACCGTAATCGTTGAAGGTTCTGGTAAGGCTTCCGATATCCAAGGCCGTGTTAAGCAAATTCGTCGCCAAATCGAAGAAACAACTTCTGATTATGATCGCGAAAAATTGCAAGAACGCTTGGCTAAGTTAGCCGGTGGTGTTGCGGTGATCAATGTTGGTGCCGCATCTGAGCCCGAAATGAAGGAAAAGAAGGCTCGTGTCGAAGATGCTTTACACGCCACCCGTGCAGCCGTCGAAGAAGGGATCGTTCCTGGAGGAGGCGTCGCGTTGCTCAGAGCTGCAAACGCCATTGAGAAATCTGCAACCTTATTGGAAGGTGACGAAGCGATCGGAGCAACCATCGTGCGTCGTGCGATTGAATCGCCTTTGCGTAAGCTTTGCGATAACGCCGGGGTCGAAGGATCCTTGGTTGTTCAGCAAGTTCTCAAGTCTAAGGGATCCTTGGGTTACAACGTTGCGACCGACAAGCATGAGGATCTGATCAAGGCTGGCGTGGTTGATCCGACTAAGGTTACCCGTACGGCCTTGCAAAACGCAGGTTCCGTTGCTGGTCTTCTCTTGACCACGGATTGCATGATCACCGACATTCCGGAGGAAGAAAAACCGGCTGCCGGCGGACATGATCACGATCATGGCATGATGTAAGGTTTTTCCTTACTCTCTTTTGAAAAGGCGCTTCCAACAGGGAGCGCCTTTTCTTTTTTGTCGAAAGGGGGAAGGTCTGTCTTTGGTAAAGTCGGGAATGACGGTTTTTTCTGTCGATTTTTGCTCTCTGTCTTTTCAATAATAGTGCCATGAACAAAATGGCCCTCATATTGTTTTCAGTTTCAACTTTCTCCTTCTTGCTCGGCAAGGATTGGAATCAGTTTCGTGGTCCAACGGGACAAGGGCATTCTCCGTGGGATGATTTGCCTTTAAAATGGAGTCGGAAGGACTTTGTCGAATGGAAAACCGAGTGGCCGGGTAAGGCTTGGTCTTCACCGATACTAGTTGATACGTCTTTGGTCATGACCAATGCGACGCAGTCGGATGGAACTCTTGTCCTGGAAGTTTTTGCGCTCGATTCTGCCACTGGAAAAAAGCAGTGGCGTCGCGTCTTGTTCGAACATGACGAGACCCCTCTCATTCACAAAAAGAACAGTCATGCCAGTCCGACTCCTTTCTATGACGGAGAACGACTCTTCGTTCATTTCGGTAACCTCGGAACCGCCTGTTTATCGAAAGACGGTGAGGTTATTTGGAAAAAAATCTTTGATTATAGTCCGGTCCACGGCAGTGGATCTTCGCCGATTGTTCATAGAGGGTTGTTGCTTTTCAGTGCGGATGGAGCAAAGAACCCCTGTCTTTACGCCTTGGACAAAAAAACGGGTGAAGTCAAATGGAGGGCCAACCGGGAAAGCAAGGCCAAGAGGAAGTTTTCTTTTTGCACTCCTCTGGTCATTTCGAGAAATGGGAAGTACCAAATAATCAGTCCAGCTAGCGATTATGTTTTTTCATATGACCTCAATGGCAAACAGTTGTGGAAATCATATTACTCCGGTGGTTATTCTGTGGTGCCTCGCCCTGTTTACGGAAATGAAATGATCTACGTCAGCAGTGGCTATAACCGACCGACTCTTTATGCGGTCAAAGTGGATGGAATGGGGGAAGTTACTCAAACTCACGTTGCATGGAAAACAAGCAAAGCAGTTCCCCACAATTCCTCTCCTGTCTTGGCGAGGGGGACTGGGGGTAGGGAGCTTTTCTTCATGGCAGCCGATAGCGGAGTGGTGAGTTGCCTCGATCCCAAAAATGGAGAATTGATTTGGATGGAGCGGGTGGCGGGAAGTTGTTCTGCTTCCCTTTTGCATGCGGGCGGCCGAATTTATCTAACGGATGAATCAGGCAAGACCTTCGTTTTCAAGGTGGGAATCCGCTATGAGTTGCTCGCGGAAAATGATTTGGATGAGAGAACCTTGGCCACACCCATCGCAGTCCCGGGAGGGCTTGTCATAAGAACCGAAAACGCGGTTTGGAAAATAGGGAATAAGGGGAAATGAAAGAAATGCAAGCAAGGTCTATTTGGATTTTCTCTGATCGGAAAATCTTTCAGATTGCTCATCCGCATGGTAAGAGGAGCGTACCAAAGGACCAGACTCCACGACCTTTATCCCCATTTCAAGGGCAACCTCTTTCCATTGGGCGAATTCCTCGGGTGTGACCCATCGGTCTATCGGCGTATATTCTGAACTAGGTTGGAGGTATTGCCCGAGGGTCAATACGTCCAAATCAATGTCAGCCAAATCCCGCAATGCCTGCCTGATTTCGTCTTTCTGTTCTCCCAAACCAAGCATTATGCCAGATTTGATAGGGAAACCTTTCTCCTTGGCGTGAGAAAGGACGCTCTGGCTTCGCTCGTAACTAGCGGTCTTTCGAATTGGTTTTTGCAAACGTTCTACTGTTTCCAGGTTATGATTGAAGAGGTTGGGTTGAGCGTCCAGAACGATGTCCAAGTTATCGAAATTACCTTTGAAGTCGGGAACCAAAACTTCAATGGCCGTATCCGGATTACGATATCTGACGGCTCGAATGGTGGCGGCCCATACTTTGGCTCCACCATCAGGAAGGTCGTCACGGGCCACGGAGGTGAGTACGCAATGCTTGAGCCCCATTTTGAAAACGGCATCGGCTACGCGCGGAGGTTCCGCCAGGTCGAGTTCGGTTGGCTTTCCGGTTTGGACAGCGCAAAAGCTGCAGGCTCGCGTGCAAACGTTGCCGAGAATCATGAGGGTCGCAGTTCCTCGAGACCAACATTCGCCCATGTTGGGACACTGGGCACTCTGACATACGGAGTGTAGTTGATGTTGATCGACGATTGAGCGAACCTTGCCATATTCCGGTCCGGAAGGTAGCTTGGCCCGGAGCCATTGCGGCTTCTTAGGCTTGGGTTTGGAAGTTGTTGCGGTTCTAGCCATCGACTTTGCTAAGGGTGAAGCGATTCGGGGCCGTTTCCTGTGTTCTTGTGATAACTCCCGTCCGCTCGATCTTTTTGATAGAGCGAAAATCCGTTTTTCTTCAAGTTTGCCTCGGAAAGGGTTCTTTTTTCATTTGCATCGGAGTGCCGAAGGGAAAGCGTGGGTGAAGAGATGACTTTTCTAATCGGCTCTCTGGTTATGGGGTGCTCCTTGAGAGGGGGATCGGAAACACCTTGTTCAATCTCTAATACCTCTCGTGGTTCCTTCCCGTTGAGAACGACGTATTGAAAGACGGGCATAATCAGAGGGCTTCGATGTCAAGCCGATTTCTTTTTGCGAGGTGGGAATTCAAATCCAATGCCTCCGTCTTCTTTAAGGATCAAGTTCGCATCGAATGGTCGCTTGGTTCTACGCGAGACGAAGCCTTTGATTAACCCTGTTTTCTTCTCGGAAACGAGCTTTAGAAATTCCTCGGGGGGGATTTCTTTATCAAGCAGTTTACGAGTTAATCTGAACGAACAATCTCCATCCGAAATTTTATTATGCTGGCTGCAAACATAAGCTCTCTCGGTTTGCTTGACGTCTTTTTGACAGACCGGACAGGGTGCGATGGTGGGAGCGACTTTAGCTTGCTCGATTTCCTCAGCTACCTGTTCCTCGTCATTTTCAAAGACAAAGTTGACCTTGTATTCGTCATCCAATTGGAGGATGGCGGAGAATTTCCGCCCCGCTTTCGATATGAAATCATCGAGGGGGCCAATCTTTCTTTCCTTGATCAACTTGTCGACTTCTTGGACGGGCAGTCTTCGGCCGGCTATACTCTTGGGTATCCGGAAATCACCTTCCTCGTTTTGGTAGAAAGACAAACCTTCGTAGAGAGGTTCGTCGTTAACGGGGGAGCGCAGTGTGGTCTCGATGAAGTTAGCCTTGGATTCCTTGAAGTTGGTTGTTCGCTCAACGAATTCCTTGGTCATTCCGGAGATTTCCTGCATGAACTGATCCCGAGTCATCTCGCCTTCTTCTATTTTTCGAAGCTTATGTTCCCATTCACCGGTCAAGCTAGGGCTGGTCAGAACGTCGGTGCCAGCTGCGTCAAGAAACTGAAAGAGGTCTTCTGCCTTGAGCGTGGGGTGGAGCTGTGTAGCTTCCCGTCGAACGTATTTTTCTTTAAGCAGATGCTCGATCGTAGATGCCCGGGTTGCCGGAGTTCCGAGGCCTTTTTCCTTCAAGGCTTCGGCCATCTCCTCGTCATCCACTAATTTGCCCGCGCTTTCCATCGCGGAAAGAAGCGTTGCTTCACTGTAGCGGGGCGGGGGTTTGGTCATGTCGGACTGTAGCTCTGCGTCGACGATAGAAGCTTTGTTCTGATCTGCGGCAGAGAGCGGAGGAAGACTATCCTCCGGTTGATTGTCCTTGCCGTAGATAGCCAACCAAGAAGGTTCAACCAAAACCCGGCCTTCGGTTTTGAAAGAGTGTTCTCCTACTGCGCTCGTACGGACAGTGACGTCCCACTGGGCTGGAGGATAAAAAACCGAGATGAAGCGTTTTACGATCAGGTTGTATATTTTGAGCTCGTAGTCACCAAGTCCGCGGGGAGGCGTATTCGTGGGGATAATGGCAAAGTGATCACTGATTTGTTTGTTGTTGAAAATCCGCTTGTTCTTCTCGTCCACCCAATCAGAGGAAAGGACTCGTTGAGCATAAGGCGAAAGTTCGCCGGAGATGGCTCCAAGCATCTCCTTGCAGGTGGGGCCGTAGTCTTCTGGCAGTGCCTTGGAATCGGTTCTCGGATAGGTGATAGCTTTGTACTTTTCGTAAAGCGCTTGGGCGATTTGCAGGGTTCGACTCGCGGGTAAATGGTGCAGACGGTTGGCTTCTTTCTGCAAAGTGGTTAAGTCATACAGGCGTCCGGGGCTTTGCGGTGAGCGTCTTTTGGTTTCGGTAATGTCTGCGGAAGAGGCTTGATTGATTTGTTCGAGTATTCGTTCCGCTCCCTCTTTGTCCCACAAACGATCAATCCGGTCATGCTTTTCGCTATCGGTTTTCTTGAAATCCGGT
>TARA_B100001057_G_scaffold457582_1_pt1 | contig 12492 bp, 8 predicted proteins | sample TARA_B100001057 | Tara Oceans TARA_B100001057 (sample SAMEA2621839) | marine metagenome | biome: marine biome (ENVO:00000447); feature: surface water layer (ENVO:00002042); material: "saline water (ENVO:00002010), including plankton (ENVO:xxxxxxxx)" | depth 5 m | reverse complement strand
CTTGAGGCAAATTCCCTGTCAGTTCTACTCCAGCGTCCTCTTTCACTGCATAAAACGCTAAGTTTTATTGTGCTTGTTTCTGGAATAAGAGTTGAAACAGTAATAATTCTATTTTGTTTTAGTTTTTTACCAGTAATTGTCTGACCGTCTATAATAAATACTGGTGTCAAATTTTTATTATGAACGTTTAAAGAGGGTACAGAGCCTTGGTCAGAAATTTCAGATACCTCTAAACTTTCATTATTTATAGCCTGATGAAAAGTTGTAAGATCACTTAAATTATTTCTTCCAATAAGGGGAAAAACGGTTAAATTTTTATGACTTCTAGAATTTTCAATTAGTATTTCATTTAGAGTATTGTTAGTTTTAGTTTGCATCTATTTTATCTTTGTTTTAATGTTTACAGGGTTAGATGAAACAAACTAAAATTGATTCAAGTAAATTGAATTAATTTTTTTTTGGGTCATGTTAATAGGATAAATTAATGGGACTTAAATTTAAATTTTTACACTTCAAAAGTTTTTTAGATTTAGCTGAAATTGAAATTGCACCGATAACACTTATTTATGGTGAAAATAGTTCTGGAAAATCAACAATAATAGAATGTCTTAGGATGATAAGACAAAGTGGATCTTCTAGAATAAATACCAGACCCAGAACCAATACAACTGATGATATAGATTTAGGCTACCCAAGTGATATTCTTACAAAGATAAAATACGATAAAAATAGCAATGGAAAAAAAGAATATCCAGATTTATTTAATTACCATTTCTTATTCACTAATAATAAAAAATCAAGATACGAGTCTTATAAAAAAAATGATCAAAATAATGAAAGAGGTATTGATGCTTTAGAGAATATTATTCAAAAATTTGAAAGCATGACTAATGAAGAAATATTTAGAAGTGATAATCCTGATCAAAAAGATTTTTTGACAGATGGTAATTTAGAAGATTTAAAAATTGTTAAATGTTTTACTCTTGAGGATAAAATAGCAGTTGAAAAATCTAAAATTCAAGCAGAACACATTTTTAATTATGATTTTGGATCTATAGAAATCAATGGAGGTACTGGATTTGAATTTTCTTTAAAAAAAGAAATTGAAAAAGAAAATGTACAATATGAATACGAGGAATTTGGAGATACTTCTATTGAACAGAATAATATAATTAAAGGAAGTATCCCTGCAACATATGGTATTCATTATGAATACGATTATGATACTTTAGAGGATTTAAAAAATGATAATTATGCAAACTCAATTTTACATCTAAAAGGAGATAATCATAAAACCTGGTTTCCTTTAATTCAGGCAGTATTAAATAATTCAGATACTCTAATAAATGCAATTCAAACTGCTAAAACTATGGGCATTTATAAAATTCCTGATAAATCCTTTGGTATTCAGCAAAGACAAGTTATTCCATTCCAAGGCTTACCTGTAAAAAGACTAGATGAGTTATTAGAGGAAATAAACAAATTAGAAGTATCTTATAGTAATTATTCAATGGAACAATCTCTAGATGGTTTAAAATCTATTAATAAAATAAACCTTGTAACTTTCGATAAAAATCATTCACTAGAAACTATCAAAATAGATAATATAGAAAATTTAGATACCAGTCTTTATTATGATTATGAATTTGATAAAGCTTGTAGTCAATTTTGTGCATTTTTATTTCATGATTTAATGGGTGAAGAAGAAGGCGCCTTACCAAGAGAAAAATATGGTGAAACAGCTTATCACTTTAAGCACATGCTAAAGGGGGGGTGGTATGGCCAATATTTGAGTATTGAGTCTAGTTTAATAGAACATGTTGGAAGGCAATTAAAAATTGCAGTTTTTGATCCAATTATTTATTTTTTTCTTGCTGATAGACTAACCCTTGAAATTTTTAGAAGATTTCGATTTATCTCAGGTATAAAAAAACCTTCTTCAAGAGATTATCAATCTGTATCTGCTGGATCAAGAAGAAATTCCTTAACTAATGATGCGAGTAATCTTGCAGAAATATTATTTCATAATAAGGAAGTTTTAGAAAGTTTAAATGAATGGTTAGTAAAATCCTACTTTGCATGTCGATTAGAAGTTAATGAAATTAGAAGAGATATTTACGAGATTATAGTATTCGACAATAACAAAAAAAAATCACCAGGTATAAATCTTAAGGACTCTGGATCTGGTCTTTACAATATGCTTCCAATAATAACTCAAAGCCATCTTTCTAAAGAGCCATCATTTATAGCTGTAGAAGAGCCTGAAGTAACGTTGCATCCTAAATTACAAATAGCTCTTGCTGACTTTATTACTGAAATGGCTAGAAAAAAAGAAAATACATATCTTATTGAGACTCACAGCGAACATTTAATCTTAAATCTTTTGCAATTAATAAAAGAGAATAAGCTCCCTCATAATTGGCTAAATGTTTATGTCACTACTAAAGATGAAGAAGGCTCTCATCTTCATAAAATGGAAATAAACGAAAAAGGTGAATTTACTAATCCTTGGCCAGGTGGTTTTTTTGAAGATAGAGAAAATTTATTAATGAAATAAAAAATGATTTATAATTATTTATTTTCATCTGGCTTATCAAATAAAGAATTTTTACCAAATCATAGTAAAGATCTCTATCAAATACTTAAACAAGTCAAAAGAGAGAATATTGTTATGATTGTTGATCGTAATAAAAATTTTTTAAAAAAAATATTTCTTCAGATTAAAGAATTACAAATAGAAGATCCACTTGCTCTAGATTCTAAAGCTAAAGATTTGAGATCTCTTATTACAGAGGTTTTTAATTCTAAAAATAGTTTTGGTAAAACTAAAATACATGAAATTGATGATGATGCAGATAATTTAGAAAATTTTTGTAAAAATATTAAGAACAATGGAATAGATATTGATGCAATTATAACAGCCGATGATGAAAATATTAAAGTTGATGGGATCAAAAATATAAAAATATCTGAATTTCAGTTCCACAACATAGAAGAAAAAAGACAAGATATCTATGATAACGGATTGATTGACCTTAGTAATATTCAAAGAAATAAAATTGAACAATTATTAAAAAAATCAATATGGAATTCAGAAACAATATATTTGTATGATTATCATCTGCAGAAAATTTACAATAATCATCATTTATATTTAGAATGGAAAACTAGTTTTGAGTTTTGGATTTCTATTTTTACTGAATGCAAAACTAATAAAGGTAAAATAAAACTTAATATTGTTACTCCTTTTCCAAAAGAAGATCCAAATGAAGACAGAGAGAAAACATATAAAAGAAGCATGGAAAAAATTAAAAGTCTTGCAAAAGATAGCTCGGGAATAATAGATTGTACTGTTCAATTTATGGATTCAAGAATTGATAATACTGAATTTATGCATGATAGATTTCTTCTTCTAAAAAGCTGTATTTTTGGGTTGGGTAGAGGTGCAGACTTATTAAATTCTGATGGAAGTTTTAAACCTGGGTCTTTAGTAAAACATGAAAAAATCCCCATTTCCTTTTTTAATAAAATAAGAAATTTCAATAAAATTGAATTTAATTAAAAAATTTACTTGAATTTTTAGTAAAGATAGATCATATTATAAATAGACCAGAGAGCTAGGTCATGAATTATCAAAAAATAGGGTCGCTCTCAACCTTAGGGTCTTGGGAAAAAATTTCAACCATATCTTGGAATTCTCCACTTTTAGGTAAAGAAGAAGAATTCAATTTATTCGAAAAATATAAGAAATATAAAGATAAATTAGCTTACAACAAAATTATTAATTCTCATTTAAGAATTATTTATAAAATTATCTCTAAATACAAATCATTAACTAAATTTGAGCAAGATGATTTATTCAGCCATGGATATATTGGGTTAGCTTATGCAATTGATAAATATGATTATAAAAATACCAAAGCAAGATTCTGTTCTTACTGTCCTCTTTGGATCATGGGAGAGATTAAAAATTATATTTTTGAGAATGAATCAATAGTCAAACAATCAAAGTCTTCAGAATTTAAAAAAATAAGCTACGCTCTAAAAAGACTTATAAAAACTTCTTTAAAAGAAATTAGTGAGGATGAATTAAGAACATTATCACTAAAGCTTGGAATTAGTTATAAGAAAATTCTGGAAGTATTCAAAACTATTTATTTTAAAGACGTATCTTGGGATCCAGTAAAAGATGAGGATGATTTATGGAATAGACATAGTTTCAATCCATTCAATGATTTTGAAAACTTTAATGAGTCAGAGACACGGGTTAAAAAAATTAAAAATATTGTTAAAACCTTCAATACTAGAGAACAAAAACTTTTTAATCTTCGTTTTTTAAAAGAGAAAAAATTAAGGGAAATTTCATCATTACTAGGCATTTCTATTGAAGGTGCAAGGCAAATGGAGGAAAGATGCTTAGGAAAGATCAAATATCAACTTTCAGAAAGCCATATTATTTAGTATGATTTTTTATAAATTAAGGAAAAATATATATGAAATACTTGGAGAATAGCGAACTAACAATGATGAGACTTTTTGTTTTGATGACAATGATTGACGATGAATATCATGAGGAAGAAAAGAAAATGGTTCATGATTTATGCATGAAATATTCTATTTCACAAGATCAGCTAGAAAAAGTAATTTCAGATGTTCGTGATAATACAAATGATTTTATTTTAGCTTGTAAAGACTGTTTGAAATTGATCACAAATAAAGAATTAAAAAATAAATCACTTAAAATTTTATCAGCTCTTTCTACTGCTGATTTTATCCTTCATGAGAATGAAATAGTATTACTTGAACTTGCAGCCAAAGAATGGAATATGAATGGAAAAAGTATTCAAGAAATTAAGGATAATATTCAATAATGGATTATGAGAATATGAAATTTTCCGCACGTGGGTTTCTTTATACGATAAGAGAGCTTGGATATAGCCCAGAAGAATCTGTTGCGGATATAATTGATAATTCAATATCTAAAAATGCAAAAAATATTGTTTTTAGAATTTATGCTTCTTCACAATCTTCAGCAAAATATATTTCCATTATGGATGATGGCGAAGGAATGACGGAGGAAGAATTAACAAATAAGGCAATGGCATGGGGACCAGAGTTTGATAAATTACGCACAAAAAATGATCTAGGTAAATTTGGTTTTGGATTAAAAACTGCATCACTTGCTCATTGTGACATTCTTACAGTAATAACAAAAAAAAATGGAAAAATATCTCACAGAAAAGTTGATGCAAATCATATTTTTGAAACAGATAAACTAGAATCATCAAAAGAATTAACCTCAAATATGAATGAACATATGTCTAGGCTCGAAAGCTTAGAAAACGGTACAATTGTTATATGGGAAAAACTTGATAGGCTTCTTGATTCACAAACATTATCGGTAAGAACTGCACACGTGCCTATAATTACTATTAGGGAAAGAACAAAAAATCATCTTGCAATGATTTTTTCTGAAATGATGAATAATATTAATATTCATATTAATACAGTTACAAATGACACAAATATAATTGAATCTTGGGATCCATTTTTAAAAGATCATCAAGAAACAATTCCATATCCTGAAACAAAGATTGATTACAAAGGGTCAATGGTAAGTGTAAAACCATATATATTACCCTCTAAACAAAGTTTAATAAACGAAAGTAAAAGACTTTATAATGAAGCTGGAGGAGTAACAGGAGATTGGAAGGATCGTCAGGGTTTTTATATTTATAGGAAAAATAGACTTATTATTCCAGGAGATTGGCTTGAAATTGGAAATACACCAATGCAAAAAGCAGAAAAATATAATCGCTTAAGAATAAAAATAAATTATGACGGTGAGTTTGATGAAGATTGGAAAATTAATTTAATGAAAACTAAAGTTCGAGTTCCTGCTATGATAAGAAACAAACTAAATGCTATCTTCAAGGATTTAGAGAGTGAGCTTAAAAATTTAAATTACTTAAAAAAACCAATCACCAATAAAGAAGGTGTGAGAACGCCCTGGTCAATTTTAAATAACTACGGTAATAAAAAACTTAAGATAGATAGAGACCATCCAATATTAGCAAGTATTTTAAATAATAAACATAAAGATAATAATGAAATTGAAAAAGCTTTTAAATTAATTGAAAAAATGATTCCTTTTGACAATTATAATTCTAATGAAATTATAAAAGATAAGCCTGATAACAATCTTGAGTCAAATATTAAAATTGCACTAGAACTCAAAAATAAAGGTTACGAAGATGATGATATAATCAGAAAAATGCTTTCACTTAATAATTTAAATGAGAAAATTAACTAAATGAGTAAAAATTATTTTGAAGATTGTAAAGCAGCAGTCAAAACTATGCTTTATCCAGATTTACAGCCCGGTAAAACATTACCAGAGGGAAAGCTTGAGGAATTTCTAGATATGATGTTGATGGCAAGAGATGAGTGGAGAAATAATATTAATAGAGATGCCATTCTAAGAGAATTAAAAAGTGAAATCGATATAGGTTTTTCTGACAATTATATTCGTGCACATGGAAATGAAAAAGAAAGAGATCACATAGATTGGTTGTATGAAGAAAAAATTAAAATTGATTGGAAGCACTGGAATAGATACAAAACTTATTTGCAAAGAAAACATCCAATTTCTACAATTAATAATTACGACTCAGTGACTGATGATATTCTAGGTAATTTAGAAAATCCAAAAAGACCTGGTAAATGGGATACAAGAGGACTAGTTGTGGGAAGAGTACAATCTGGAAAAACTTCAAATTATATAGGCCTAGTAAACAAAGCTTTTGATGCGGGCTATAAAAGAATAATTGTATTATCAGGTATAGAAAAAGACTTAAGAGTACAAACACAAGTAAGATTTGAAGAGGGTTGTCTTGGTTTAATACATAGAAAGGATGCTGATAGAAAAAGAACTGGTATTGGCAATTATATCAATAACATTGATGAATTGATGGATATAACTTGTTTCACTACTAGAGATAGTAATGGCGATATTAGAAGAAGTGATATTGATAGATGGGGACAAATTTTAAGATCAGACAATAAACTTTTATTAGTTGTCAAAAAAAATGTTTCAGTTTTAGAAAGTTTAATATTGTGGCTAAATAAAATTAGAGATGGAGAAGATCATTCAGTTAAATATAATTTTACATCTCAAGCAATCAAAAATAATTTTCCTGAAACTGTAAATGGGATAAATAAACCTGTAATTACTGGCTCACCTTTACTTATAATTGATGATGAAGCTGATCACGCTAGTATTGATACAAAAAGACTAAATTGGCTAAACGTTTCTGATGAATTAGATAGTGAATATTCTTCAACTGAAATTCCTGATCCAGATCATAACCCATCAAGAACAAACGAATGTGTAAGAAGAATACTTAATATTTTTGATAAAAGAGCTTATATTGGGTATACAGCTACTCCGTTTGCAAATATTTTTATAAGTCCAGAAAGAGAAACAAATACAGAAGGTCTTGATTTATTTCCAAAAGATTTTGTTTATAGTCTCCCAACACCAGATAATTATTTTGGTATTGAACAGGCGTTTAGTGATGATAAGCCAAATGAAGCATTAGGAATAAAATGTGAATTTGATGATCTTATCAAAAATATTGATGACCATGTTGATGATCCAGAAGATATAAAAAATGAAAGGGCTACAACTGGTTGGATGCCTCCATTGCAAAGAGATAAAGAATATAATCCAAAATATAAGAAAAATACTGAAATTCCTCCATCACTAGAAAATGCAATACTTTCCTTTTTGATTTCTTCATCAGTTAGAAAAATTCGAGGACAATCTGATCAACATAGTACTATGATGATACATGTAACAAGATTTACAAAGGTTCAAGAAAATATAAAAACTCAGGTTAAAAATTTTGTAGATATTGTTAAAAGTGCTGAATTTGGAAACAATAATGAAAATATTATTAAAAAATTAAAATATATTTGGGATTATGATTATACAAAAACTTTAAATACTGAATTAAATCCTAATAATAATCATATAGAATTTAAAGAAGTAATAAAAAATATTTATGGTGAAAAAGGAGTATTACGTAACCTTGAATACGTAAAGTTAATAGGAGGTGTTAAGGATACATTAGATTATGATGCTTATAAAAATGTTGGAAAAACAGTAATAGTTATTGGTGGTGTAAAACTTTCAAGAGGATTAACGCTTGAAGGACTTTGTGTAAGTTATTTTTTAAGAACTGCCCAAACTTTGTTAGCTGATACAATGACACAGATGGGAAGGTTTTTTGGATATAGAAAAGGTTACTTAGATCTTTGTAGGATGTACATACCTGAACTATTAAAAGATAGGTTTACTGAATTTGCAAAATCTATCTCACATCTCGACTCTCAATTTCATGAAGCAATAATTGATCAACTTACCCCTTCTCAATATAAATATGTTGTTCAAGAGTCTCCAAATTTTAGAATTACATCAAAACCAAAATCTCAGGACACAGTAATGAGAAAATTACATTTTTCAAATATGCTATGTCAATCAATACACTTTTTTAAAGATAAAGATAAGATTATTAATAATCAGGAAGCTGTAGAAAATTTGTTAGCTTCTTTAGATGGAAAACCATCAAATGGTTTCAATTTTACAGATAATGAGTTTACAGCTCCTAAAGATAGATTATTGTGGGAAAAAGTAGAATCAAAGAAAATAATAAAATTTTTTACAGAATATAAAACTACCTCATTGGCAAGACAAAATAATGCTAAAAGCATTAGAGAATATATATCCTTATGTAATAAAAATAAAAATCAATTAACAAATTGGTCAGTGTTACTTGCAAGTGGTTCTCACAAAACTATTCAATTCAATAATCCATTATTAAAAAAATATTCACCAAAGTGTGCATTCAGGTCTATTGATGCAAAACAAACAAAAGATCTTGAAAATATTTGGTCAGTAGGAGTTATTTCAGAACCAATTGATGAAGTTGGTGATTTAAATCAATCTGAGTGGGAAATTACTAAAGAGAAACACAAAAGAATAAATGATGAGCGTGCAGAAAGAAAAAAAAGAACAAGTGTTCAAGCATATTCAGGATCTGCTGCAAGATATGCTAGAGGTAGTGGATCAGAGAATTACAGAGGATTATTAATAATCTATCCAATCATCACAGGAAAAGATGCTAATAGTAAAATTGATCGTTCTGCTTCTTTTGGCTTTGCAGTTAGTTTTCCAAAAACTAGTTATGAGGGAGAGTGGAGAAGGGTACAACGTGATTGGTTTATAGATTCAGGAATTGATGTATAATATTGAATCGGAAAAAATTTGGAACTCCATATCTAAAAATTCAAAAGAATTTGATTACTCAAAAAGACTGGTTCCAATTAACTTAAAAAGAGACCTTAGTCTTGGATACCAAATATCAGATATGTCCTTAAGTATTTTTATAGATATATCAAAAAAAAATTTACCAAAAAAAATACCAATTGGAGAAGGTTTTAAAATAAAATATTTGAGTATAAAAAATAGCAAGCATCTTTCTAGGTTAGTCATCTCCTTAACAGAAAATAAATATAGAAAAACTTTTTTTAAAGTAACTGATATTTTAATTAATGAATTAGATGGAATCAAAGAAGATAAAAAGATAGTAGACATAGTATTTAGTGAACTTTTTTCCTTACAAGATTTTTTTAAAAAACTAGAAACAAGTAAGGGAATGAGTGACAACCTACAGCAAGGTTTATTTACTGAACTTGATTTTCTAGAAAACGAACTCTTTAATAATTTACCATATAGGGACGCTTTAAATTCATGGCAGGCACCAAATAAGTCTGCACATGATTTTTCTAAAAATGGAGTAGTGGTAGAAATAAAATCAACAAACGAAATACCAGTTAAAAAAATAAAAATAGCAAATGAAAATCAACTTGATAATGGAAATCTTAAGAAGCTTTTTTTATGTACCAATGAAGTAAAAAGAAATATAAATCAGGGGCTAAACTTATATAAAAAAATACAAAATATTAGAAAAAAAATATATAAAAAAGATCGCAATTCCCTAAATTATTTTAATGCTTTAATTACAAAATGTGGTTTTTTTGAAGAAGATAAAAATAAGTATAATCTTACTTTTAAAATAAATAGAAAAATTTTTCATCACGTTAAAGGAAAATTTCCAAGATTATCTTCAAGCAATTTGCCAAAAGGAATAGACAGGGCAAGCTATAATCTTGATCTTAACTTTTGCCACAATTACTTATTATCAAAAGATCAAGTAATAGAAAGTTTTTGCAAATGAACAGATCTCAGGAAATAAAAAATTATTCACTCAAACTTCATGCAGAAGCAAACACTATTTCTGAACATGCAGAAAAGGGATTTACAGAATTTGCCTGCCAACAACTAGTCAGTAGTGGAACTATAGAGGATTATAATGAATTTTATTTTGAACAAAAAGTTCGTCATAAAAATATGAAGTTGAATGGCTATCATCTTGATAACGAAAAAGAAAATCTTGATCTTTTTGTTACTTACTGGACAGGTTCACTCCAACCAAACAAAGTAGATGATAAGATAATTAAAGAAACTTATAAATCTCTTCAAGATTTTTTTAGAGAATCATTAAAACGCCTTTCTGAAGATCTACGATTAAGATCAGAACAATATCAAATTTCAAAATTAATTTATTCTAATAAAAAAAAGATTCTAAAGGTGAGATTATTTGTACTTACCAATGGGCTTAGTAACATAAAAGATAATGACATTCCTGCTTTACAAATTGAAGGACTGAATGTTCATAACCAAATTTTTGATGTTGAACGTCTTTATGAGTATAGCACTATAGGTAATGTAAGTACTGATATCAAAATAGACTTTAGTCGTGATTTTAATCATCAAATTCAATGTATTGGAATTAATAATAATCCCAAAGATATTAAAACGTATCTTGCAATCTTACCAGGAGATATTCTCTATAAGCTTTATGAAGCATACGGCTCAAAACTAATGGAATTAAATGTTAGATCCTTTTTACAAGTTACAGGAAAAATAAATAAAGGGATTAAAAAAACCCTTGATGAAGATCCAGAAATGTTTTTTTCATACAATAATGGAATAACTGCGACAGCTGAAGAAATAAAATTTTCTACTGATAATAATGGAAATAAATTTATCTCTTACCTTGGAGGTTTTCAAATTGTTAATGGAGGACAAACTACAGCCAGTATACACCGTGCGAAAAAAGTAGATAATATAAATCTTGATTTAATTGCAGTGCCTGCAAAAATTTCAATTATTAATAAAAATAAATTAAAAGATATAGTCCCAAGTATATCAAGATTTTCAAATAGTCAAAATTCAGTTAAAAATTCAGATTTCCATTCTGATAATGAATACCTGAAACAAATAGATGAATTAAGTAAGATTGTATTCATACCTGGTGAAACAGGAAAATGGTATTTTGAAAGAATGAGAGGTGATTATCAGAATGATAAATTTAAAGCTGACAATGAAAATAGAGGAAATAAAAATTTTAATGATCTAACTCCTACTTCAAGAAAATTTGAAAAACTTGAAATAGCTAAATATATAAATGCATGGGATCAAAAACCACACTTTGTATGTTCAGGCCAGCAAAAAAATTTTATCGAATTCATGGAAGGGCATGCAATTGAAGCTTTAAAAAATAAAATAGATGAAAATTATTTTAAGGATCTAGTTGGTAAATCAATTCTTTACAGATCAGTTGAAAAAATAATAAAAAAAGAATTAAAGGATTTAGATAATAAATCACAAATCACATCTTATGTTGTTGCCGTTATTTCTAAAAATGTAGGAAATAGATTTAATTTTTCGTTAGTTTGGCAAGATCAAAAAATATCAAAAGAATTAGAAGTAGCAATAATTAAATGGTCTAAGAAAATTTCTGAAAAAGTTTTACAAAGTGTTCCCGCTGGTAAAAATAATCTTGAATTTTATAAAAAAGGAGATTTTTGGAAAATTATATCAGGGATTACTCTTTCAATTGGAAGTTTAGATGTTCCAAAGGAACTAAGGGAAACAAAAATTAATTCAAAATCAAAATCATTAAACGATTTTTATTCCTCTGAAGAATTATCGAATATTAGAAATTGTAAAAATATATCCTCTAATAATTGGATAAAATTAAATGAATGGGGGCAAAAGACAAACTCATTAAATGATGAAGAGCTCGGATATACTTTAACACTAAGTAGAATGGCTAAAAATAATTGGAGTGAAAGTCCTTCATCAAACATAGCAGAGATAGGAAATACTATTATAGAACTAGCAGTTGAAGAGGGTATACTTTAAACAATTATGCCTATCAAACTTGTTGACCTCTTTTGTGGAGTTGGAGGTATTCGTCTTGGTTTTGATAGGGCTGCTAAAAAATTAAAAATCAAAACAGAAACTGTATTTGCGTGTGATTTAAATGAAAAAGCTGCATCAGTTTATAAAAAGAATTTTTC
>TARA_B100001057_G_scaffold268636_2_pt1 | contig 12496 bp, 8 predicted proteins | sample TARA_B100001057 | Tara Oceans TARA_B100001057 (sample SAMEA2621839) | marine metagenome | biome: marine biome (ENVO:00000447); feature: surface water layer (ENVO:00002042); material: "saline water (ENVO:00002010), including plankton (ENVO:xxxxxxxx)" | depth 5 m | reverse complement strand
TTGGTAGCAGCGTCAATCGGAATGTTTCCAAATCCAATTGATGATCCTTTATGGCATGGAATAGCCTTCTCTGCTGGAACAGGTGGAAGCATGCTGATAATAGGGTCTGCTGCCGGAGTTGTTGCTATGGGCATGCAAAAAATTGATTTCTTTTGGTATATAAAAAAAATTACTTTACTAGCTATGATCGGGTTTTGGGCTGGATATGGAACTTTTATGATTTTTAGAGATTTTTTATTGTAGAGTTTAATGACTTACAAAAAAATTGTAGACTGGCTCTACGATCAACTTCCAGTATATCATAGAGACGGAATTTTTAAATACAAATTAGATTTATCAGCCATCACGTCTGTTTGTGGTTATTTAGATAATCCTCAATTAAATTTTAGTTCTGTTCACGTAGCCGGTACAAATGGTAAAGGTTCTTCTTCACACATGCTTTCATCAGTTTTTCAAGAAGCAGGTTTAAAGGTTGGTTTGTATACTTCCCCACATTTATTAGATTTTAGGGAAAGGATTAAAATAAATGGCCGTAAGATAAAAAAGAGTGATGTTGTCAAATTTGTAATTGATAATAAATTTTTTTTTGAGGAAAATAAAATTTCTTTTTTTGAAATGACAGTTGCGTTGGCATTTGACTATTTTTCAAAATCAAATGTTGATTTAGCAATAATAGAGACAGGCATGGGTGGTAGATTGGATGCGACAAACATTATAAAACCAATTTTGAGTTTAATTACTAATGTAGGATTAGATCACCAGCAATATTTAGGTCAAAGCTTGAGAGAAATAGCAATTGAAAAAGCAGGTATAATTAAAAAAAATATTCCAGTGGTTGTTAGCGAATATCAAAAAGAAATTGAAGATATTTTTGTTGGAAAAGCTGAAAAACTTTCTACTGAAATTTATTATGCTGGCAAACAGAAAATTTGTAAAAAAACTGACTTAAAAGGAAATTATCAATTGAAAAATTTAAATGGAGTAATTGAATGTTTCTCAAAACTGAAACAATTCAATATTAGTGAGGATAATATTAAAATTGGCTTAAATAACATCAAAAAAAATACTGGATTAAAGGGAAGATGGGAGACTTATTCAAAAAACCCTTTAACCATTATGGATGTTGGCCATAACTATGATGCTTTTAAACATATAGTCGTTCAAATCTGTAAAATCAATTTTAACAAATTAATTGCGATTTTAGGTTTTACAAAAGGGAAAGATTATAAAAAAATCTTAAATGAATTTCCAAAATCTACATCTTTTTATTTTTGTGAATTAAAATCAGAAAGATCTGAAAATATGAGCAAAATTTATAACTATGCTCTTTCCAACAAAATGGACTGCAAATATTTTGATACTATTGATCAAGGTTATAAAAAAGCTTTAGAACATTCTATAAAAAATGATCTTATATTTGTTGGTGGAAGTAATTTTACAATTTCAGAATTTTTAGAGATCAATGTCTAAACACCCAATTTTACAGTACTTATACTCAATAAAACATAAATGAAAAATTTAATAGTTGTTGGACATCCAAACAAGGAGTCTTTTTGTTATGATGGAATTTTTAAAACAGTTGTTGATGAGCTAGATACAGCAGGTGAAGATATTGAAATCATTGATTTATATAGAGATAGTTTTACTAGACCCAGGGATCAAATTATAAAAAAATATCAAAACCTTGTTACCTGGTGTCAAAGAATTTATTTTATATCACCTGTTTGGTGGTTCCGATTAACACCAAGAATGGAAATTTTTTTTGATGAGGTTTTTACTCAAGGTTTCGCATACAAATTTGTAAATATTACAAAGCTTTACGCTTATCCCGTACCTTTTTTAAAAGATAAAAAAGTAAGAACTTACATCACTCATGGATCTCCAGCTTTGCCTGTTGTAACGCTTTATGTCAACTCCATCAAGCTAAGGTTGGTTATGGGTGTTTACACTTTTGTGTTTGGCTGGCGTCTTTCCTTGTTTTCAAAAACAAAACAGTTCTGGTCGGTGCCATTTGTATCCACTAAAAAGAGAGAAAAATATCTCAAAACTGTAAGAAAAGATATCAAAAGAGATATTAAAGTTGATTAGTCTTTTGATTTTAATTTGGCTATGTTAAAAATTGCTCACAACAAGTCTTATAATCATAATCTGGGTGATAATCACAGGTTTCCGATGGCTAAATATGATCTGATCCCAAGAAAATTGATTTCGGAAAAAGTTTGTAATAAAAATAACTTTTTTGATCCCAAAGATTTAATTATGTCTGATATACTTTCAACCCACGATATCAGATACATAAACAATCTAGTAAACTTAACCATGTCAAAAAATGAGGCTAGATCTATTGGTTTTCCTTTGACAACAGCGTTGATTGAAAGAGAAAAAAAAATCGCTCAAGGAACCATCGAATGCTCTTTACATTCAATTGAAAACGGAGTATCATTAAATATGGCTGGAGGCACACATCATGCTTTCAGAAAAAAACCTGGTGCTTTTTGTATGTTAAATGATCAAGCTATTGCGGCTAACTTTTTACTAGATAAAAACTATTATAAAAAAATTATGATTGTTGATTTGGACGTTCACCAAGGAGATGGAACAGCTTCAATATTTCAGAATGACAGAAGAGTTTTTACACTTTCTTTTCATGGTAAAAAAAATTATCCTTTTCGCAAAGAAAATAGTGATTTTGATTGTGAGTTTGAGGATGGCACTGATGATGAGTTTTATTTAAAAAAATTAAAAACACTTCTGCCTGTTTTGATTGACAGAATTGAGCCTCAATTTGTTTTTTATTTAGCAGGTGTGGATGTTTTGAAAAATGATAAGCTGGGTCGTTTGTCTTTATCACTTGATGGTTGTAAAGAAAGAGACAGATTTGTAATGGAGACATGTAGTAAATTGAAAATACCTCTTCAAATTAGTATGGGTGGAGGGTATTCATCATGTCTTGATGAAATTGTGGAAGCACACTGTAACACCTTTAAACTAGCACAGCAAATTTATTTTCATAACTAAAAATTAAAATATATTTTATATTTTGCGTTCCCAATAAAAATACAGTATGAAAAAGAAAATTTTTATTTTTACCTTTTTTTTGTTACTAAATAAGTCGTATGCTCAGGAATACTTTCCAACCAATATTGACATAAAATCTGAGCTCAAAACTCATGTTTTAATTGAGAACGCGACGATAATAGTTTCGCCTGGTCAAATTATAAAAAACGGTTCTTTACTTGTTAAAGATGGCAAAATTGTTGAGGTTGGTTCCGATTTTTTGATTCCAAACAATACCGTCAAATATGACATGTCTGGACTTTATATCTATCCATCATTTGTGGATGTTTCTAGTTCATTTGGAACCAAAAACCCCTCTAACTCCTCCCGTTCTAGAAGTACAGAATACAAAGCATCAAGGCAGGGTTATTATTGGAATGATCACATTATGAGTGATTATAATACCATTACCAATTTCAGTTATGATACAAAAAAATCTAAAGAAATGAGGGAATTTGGATTCGGAATAGTAAATAGTCACCGAAAGGATGGGGTGCACAGGGGAACAGGGGCATTGGTTGCTTTAGATGATAAGTCAAACAACTCATTTAGAATTTTAAAACCAATCTCAACTGAAAACCTTTCATTTGACAGAAGCTCACAGTTTAGTCAAGCATACCCAAGTTCAATTATGGGGGCAATGGCTTTAATTAGACAATTTTATCATGATCTTAAATGGTACAAGGACGGAGGTAGTAAATCAACTGATATGGCCATTGAAGCGGCCATTAAAAATTATTCTCTACCTAAAATTTTTAGTACTAATGATAAATTAAATGTGATTAGAGCTCTTAAAATTTCGGATGAACTTGGATTCAAAACTATAGTTGAGGGTTCAGGCTATGAATTCGAAAACATTGAGGATTTGAAAAATTATGACAACACAATTGTCGTTCCTATTAACTATCCAAAGGCATTTGATTTAACTGATATTCATATAGTTGAAAAGTTAACATTAAATCAACTAAAGAGGTGGAATCAAGCACCGTCAAATTTAGTTCAGCTATCAAAAAATAATATCAATTTTGCTATTAGCCCCAAGGACGTCAAGAACTCATCTGAATTTTTTAATAATATTCGGAAATCCATTTCTTATGGCCTAAGCCATGAAAAGGCCCTTGCTGCTTTAACAATCAATCCCGCTAAGGCTATCAACATGGAGGATAAAATTGGAGTAATCAAAAATGGAGCTTATGCAAACTTTCTTGTAACGTCTGGTCCAATATTTGAAAAAGAAACCATTATTTTCGAGAACTGGGTATTGGGTAATAAACATACAGTTAAAAATGTTCCAAAAAATTCTATTGATGGAGACTATGTTTTTTCAGATAATGGTTCAAAATACGAACTGGGAGTCAAAAACAGCCAAGGTAAGATCAATGTTTCGCTGAAAAAGGATAGTATAAAACTAACTGTTAAGTCTGCTGTGAAAAATGGTTGGTTGAACATGTCTATTGTAGACAAGAAAAATGAATTATATGGTTTTATTAGTTCTAACATTAACAACAATAGTTTGAGTTCCATTTCATTTACCGATTTTAAGGGAGATAAAAAAAATATTTTCTTAAATAAATCAGCTGAAAATAAAGATTCTAATAAAGAATCAAAAAAATATAATCAGTATGACCTTGTTCCAGTCTCTTATCCAAATAAAGCGTATGGTTTTAAGTCTAAACCTAAAAAACAAAATATTTTGTTTAAGAACGCAACCGTCTGGACTGGTGAGTCCGAGGGTATTCTTGAAAATACAGATGTGTTGGTTATAGATGGTAAAATAAAAACTGTTGGTAAAAACTTAAACTTTTCAGATGTTAAAATTATTGATGCTATAAACAAACATCTTACTGCCGGAATAATTGATGAGCATTCTCACATAGCTGCCTCAAGTATAAATGAGGGAGGACAAAATTCCTCTGCTGAGGTTTCGATAAAGGATGTGGTTGACCACGAAGACATTAATATTTACAGAAATTTAAGCGGTGGTGTAACCACAATTCAGATTCTACATGGATCTGCAAATCCAATTGGTGGTCAGTCTGCTATAATCAAGTTAAAATGGGGAGAAAAAAATGATGATATGATCTTCAAAGATGCACCAAAGTTTATCAAGTTTGCACTTGGAGAAAATGTTAAACAATCCAATTGGGGAAGCTACAACAGATACCCCCAATCCAGAATGGGTGTCGAGCAAGTATTTGTTGACTATTTCCAAAGGGCAAGTGAATATGATAAAGAATGGAAAAGGTATAATAATTTACCCAAAAGAGAAAAAAACAAAACCATTGTCCCTAGGTTTGATATCGAAATGGAGGTCATTGCTGAAATATTGAACAACGAGAGGCATATTTCGTGTCATTCCTATGTTCAAAGTGAAATCAATATGCTTATGAAAGTTGCTGAAAAATTTGATTTCACTGTAGCTACATTCACACACATTCTTGAGGGCTATAAAGTTGCTTCATTAATGAAAAGACATGGTGTTGGTGGCTCATCATTTGCAGATTGGTGGGGTTACAAATTCGAGGTTAACGATGCCATTCCCTATAATGGTCCAATAATGACAAAAGCTGGAGTGTTAGTTGCTTACAATTCTGATAGTGCTGAAATGTCTAGAAGACTAAACCAAGAAGCTGCCAAAGCAGTAAAATATGGTAATTTGAGTGAAGAAGAAGCCTGGAAATATGTTACTTTAAATCCTGCCAAATTATTAAAAATTGATGATAAAGTTGGAAGTATTAAAGTTGGAAAACATGCAGATTTGGTTCTATGGGATAACAATCCTCTTTCTGTGTACGCAAACGCTGAAAAAACAATGATAGAAGGGGTTTTTTATTATGAGAAAGATAATATTGAATCTATGTTAAAGAATATTCAAGAGGAAAAAAATCTTATACTTTCAATGATGATTGAAGCAAAAAAAAGAGGCGAGGAAACTGTGGAGCCTGTAATTGAAGAAAAAAGAATTTATGAATGTGAAACTGTTGAGACAATATTATGAGAAAAATTATATACTTAATTATCTGTTTTTTTATTTCTGCTAGCTGGTCCCAAAAGCAGATCCCAGGTCAGGATCAGACCAAAACTATTTTACTTCATAATGCTAAAATTATTACTGGAACTGGAAGTATAATTGAAGATGGTTTTTTTGGATTTAGTAATGGTAAAATTGATCACATTAGTATTTCTAAACCACAAAAGGTATATGATTTAGAAATTGATTTGAAGGGAAAACACATATACCCTGGCTTTATTGCATTAAACTCCACCTTGGGGTTAGTTGAAATAAGTGCCGTTAGAGCCAGTGATGATGAAAGGGAAATGGGCACATACAATCCAAATATTCGTTCGATAATTGCATATAACGCTGAATCAAGAATTGTTGAAACAATGAGATTGAATGGTGTGTTGATTGGTCAAATTACACCTAGAGGAGGAGTTATTTCAGGAAGCTCTTCAGTAGTTCAATTTGATGCTTGGAACTGGGAAGATGCAACAATTAAGTACGATGAGGGTATGCATGTTAATTGGCCCAATCCCTACAGAAGACCAAGTAGATGGTCTTCTGGATCAAGAACTGTTACTTCATCTGAAAAATATTTAGATCAAGTTAACGATCTAAAAAATATTTTCAATAAAGCTAACTCATACAATAGTAATTTTTCAGAAAAATTGGATTTAAAATTAGAGTCCATGAAAAACCTATTTAATGGAACGCAAACATTGTACCTTCACGCTAAAGATCAAAGACAAATTGTTGATGGTGTCTCCTTTTTTAAGTCTCTTGGTATTAATAAAATCGTTGTAATTGGGGGTGACGAAGCCCTTCAAATCACAGAATTTTTAAAGAAAAATAACGTTTCGGTGATTGCTTCTCACCCACACAGACTTCCATCTAATGAAGATTCAGATGTAAAGGAAGCATTCAAACTGGCTAATATTCTTGTTTCAAATGGCATTAATATGTCTATTGATGTTCGCGGAGGAATGGAGAGACCTAATACTAGAAATCTTCCATTTTTCGCCGGAAGCTTTGTAGGTAATGGTTTGGATTACAATTCAGCAATACAATCGCTGACAATAAATCCTGCAAGAATTTTAGGAATTGAAAAAGACTATGGAAGTCTTGAAGTTGGTAAAAGTGCAACTTTTTTTGTAAGTAAAGGAGACGCACTTGATATGAAAACAAATATCCTACATCATGCTTTCGTTGATGGTCGAGAACTAGAATTATCGAACCATCAAACAAAACTCAGGGACAAATATTTAGAGAAAGTTTCTAGAAACAATTAATTTTGTCAAAAAATTGATTTGACAAATCTCTCAATTGTTATTGTTAATTATAAAACTTGGTCAAGTCTTTGCCTATGTTTAGACAGTATTAAGAAACAGGATAATATCCAAATAAAAACAATAGTTGTTGATAACAACTCCAATGATAATAAAATATCAGAATTCAAAACTAAATATGATTGGGTTGATTGGATTGAAAACTCAGAAAATTCAGGCTTTGCAAAAGCTAATAATATCGGCGCTTCCAAAGCAAAATCACAATGGCTACTGTTTTTAAATCCTGACACCATATTAGACGAAAATGTTTTGGAACCATTATTGAATTTTTGTGAAAAAAATGATTCTCACAAATTAATTGGCATTAAACAATTTAGTGATAGTAATGAACATACCAACTCATTTGGTTTTTTTCTTTCTTTTTGGACAATGACAGGTATATTTAGAGCAATTTTAAGATTATTTAGAGGATCTTATAAATTTTATAATAATAATGAAATCTCATACCCAGATTGGATCTCGGGATCTTTTATTTTAATAAGACAAAAAGATTTTGACCTAATGAATGGCTGGGATGAGGATTTTTGGATGTATTATGAAGATATGGACCTTTGCAGAAGAGGTAAAAACCTTGGACTTCAAGTGACATTACTTAACAACTGGAAATGTATTCACTCCCATGGAAAAGCATCAAGAAAAAATGATCAAACTAAAATTCTCACAAAATCAGAAGTCATAATATCGTCACACATTTATTTAGAAAAACACTCAAATAATTCTTTTAAATACCAAACTCATTTACTATTGATATTTTTCCAGGCTTCGGAATTGACAATAAAGTCGATTTTTTCTAAAATCCATTGGGAAATTTTAAAAAACTTGTTTAAATTTTGGTTTACAGGGATTTTTAAAAACCAATGGAAAAGTAAAATGGTAAAAGACTAATTAAAACTTTACTATTTTTAAATCTCTAATTATTAAAATCATTGATGAATAAAATTAATTCAAATTTCCTTTACAGACTAATTGTTCCAAAATCAATTAGGACACTTGTATGGAAGAATTATTTACAAAAAAAGATATTGAGCCACTATGAAAACTCAAAAGATCAAGAGATTTGTGATTTAGTAAACAACATAAAGGAAAACGGGTTGAAGATAATTTCGAGTAAATTGAAAGGAGATTATAATCAGGAACAAATTAATGTAAATTATGATGAAGAAAATAAAATGAAGTTTGTAGATTTTGACACTAACAAAAGAATTTATTTTAAAAAAAATTGGTCAAAAAAAAGAATTCAAAAGGCTTTTAATCAATTATTAATTGAACAAGATGAAAATAGTCCACATAGGTATTTAAATGAAAAATTTAATGTTGATGACAAAACAATTGTGGCGGATATAGGATGTGCTGAGGCTAACTTTTCTCTAGAAATTGTTGATAAGGTAAAACACATATATTTATTTGAGACTAATAATGTTTGGGAGCAGCCACTAAAATTTACCTTTGAAAAATACAAGGATAAGGTAACAATTGTTAATAAGAAATTTTCTAATGTTGATTCTGAAAGCTCAGTAAATGGCAGTAAATTTTTGAAGGACAAGGGAGTAAATTTTATTAAAATTGATGTTGATGGTTATGAAAATGAAGTGATGACTAATATTAATGAAATGATTAAAAATTCAAATGACATGAAAGTCGCTTTGTGTACTTACCATGCTCAAGAGGATTACAATAAATACTCAAAAATATTAAGGTCTTTTGGCTTTGAGGTAACGAGTTCCAAAGGCTACATGATTTTCTATTGGGATAAAAATTTGAAATTCCCATTTCTAAGAAGAGGACTTATAAGGGCAAAAAAGTAAAGACTGGACATTTTAAACATTCAACTTTTATTATTAATTAGAATTATTAGGTTTGATTGTTAAACTCTAAGTACTATATTAGCCAAATTAAAATTTAAAAATATTATGAAAAATCTATTATTCATTATTACATTTATTGCTTTCTTTTTAAGCTGTGATCAACCAGCTACAACTAACACAGACTATGATAAGGGAATTGCTCTATTTGAAAAAAACAAGGGTATAGCCAACGAAAGTTTTAATCTTTTTATTGCCAAGGACTTGGAAGGTATGATGGATATGCATTCTGAAAGTCTTATTTGGTCACCTGCAAGTACAATTGATTCTCTTTCCAAAGACGAATTTAGGGCAGGTATGAAAGAATGGATGGAAGAGTTCGATGAATTTAAATTTGTAGATCGACAGTTTTACCCTGGTGTAGATGAAGACTTTATTCCAAATGGTTCTGTAAGAACGTATGGCACATGGCTAGGAACTCACAAGTCTGGAAAAGAAACGGTCACAAAATATTACTCTGTCCTAGAGTTTAACGATGATGGAAAAATTATTGCTGATTTAGAGTATTTTGATGTTGGTGGAGTATTTGATCAATTAGAGGAAACCCAAACAGAGGAATAGTTTAATAATATTTTTTTGTTAAAATAGGGCGCTTAGCTCAGTTGGTTCAGAGCACTTGGTTTACACCCAAGGGGTCGGGGGTTCGAATCCCTCAGCGCCCACACAAATTGACCTCGCCAAAAAGAGGTGATTTTTACTTAATTTTTTTTACTATTCATTTATTAGATGTTTTCCAAGGCACTATCAATTAGTTTTTTTAAATGATTTTTATGTGCAACTGTTGATAAATCTCCATTTTTTGATTTGAGTCTCTTTGATAATTTTTCAAGGTTATAAATAGCCATCGACTTTGCAGGTATTTTGTACCTCCCCGAGTTGCTACCAGAGATCATTTCAATTAATCTCGTAACATATGTTGCTTGTAGGTTTTGACGAAAAGTATTTATATTATTACTTTTTATATCTGCATCAAAAATTGCTTTATTTAAATCAGACATAAATTCTGTTAATTTATATTGATTTCCGTACAGTTCTGAATCAAGTATCCTTTGCAATGTATTGGGATGTAAAAGGTGAGATAAAGTAACTGTTTGGTAACCTAGTACTTGATCATGAATTTTAGGATCCTCTGGACCTGAAAAGAAGTCTTGTCCACGTCTTTCTCTTGCCAACAGATTATAAATATCATTCTGTACTTTAAAGGAATCCTGAGCAAAAATGAATTTGCTCAAAGTATTCATTGCTTTTTTTTGATCGTTATAACTCACGGGTGTAAATGGTTTGGTTCCGCCATTTTGACCAACTACAGACCTATCAACGTAAACACCCCCAATAAACCTTGATATCACAGTGCCAGATCGTGATGATGAGCTATTTAAAATGTAAAAGGCTCTTCTCAAGTCTTCATATGTTGAACCTTTTTTAAGAAATTTATCTTTTATTTCAGACATTAATCTTTTGTTTAATATAAATCTGTCAGTCGCAAATCTGATCGGATCATTTGATAAATCGTAAACCATAACTCTTGGATCAATTCCTCTACTAGAACTACTCATGGCATCTGCATCATTCCCAAAAGCTAGCTCAGGTTCAGTTGATCGGCTTAATATATTATTAGTTTCCTCTTGACTTTGTCCAGGCTTGTATGCAAATTCAATGGCCCAAACATCATATGGACCAACAGAAACGTCAGAAAATTGTGCCTGTTTAGTCTTGTCCAAACTTACGTTTAGTGCTGGATATTCCATGACTGAACCATTAATTGATTTACCCTTGATTAATTCCGGGTTTGTTAATTGCTCAGGGGTATATAAATGACTGCTTTTGAAATTGTGATTTAATCCTAGTGTGTGTCCAACTTCATGGAGAATCAAGCGATACATATTATCTTTTTCAAGTTTACCCAATTTAATATCATCATTAGCGAGTTCAGGGTAAACAGTTTTTCCATAGAGCAAGTTTTCATGCATATGTTCACCAGCTATACAGTTGTGTTCATAATCTATTAAAAATTTTTCAGTATTTTTTTCTAAACTCATATTAACATTAGCGTCTTGGTAAAGTTTTTCATAAAAAACACGATTTGTAAAATGAACAAACTCAAGCATAATATCAGCAGCTATAATTTCACCTGTTCTTGGGTTTGCCATTGAAGGACCATATCCTCCAAAAGGAGGGTTTGGAGATGAGGTCCAACGCAGAACGTTGTATCTTATATCACCTGCATCCCAGTCAGCATCATCAGGTTGAATTTTCACTTCTATTGCATTTTTAAATCCTGCTTTTTCAAAAGCAATATTCCATTCAAGTACAGCATCTTTGATTGTTTCTCTCCATTCGTGAGGTGTTGAGTTTTCAATCCAAAATGTAATTGGTTTTACTGGTTCAGAAATCTCAGATTCGGGATTTTTCTTAATTAATCTCCACTTATTAATCATATCTCTGTAGTTGGTAGTTTTCGTAGATGTTAAATCTGAAGTTTCTGTTGTGAAATAACCAACCCGAGGATCAGCATACCTTATTTCAAAATCATCATTAGGCATTTTAACAAAGGAATGAAATACTTGTATTGAAATATGTCTTGCATCTGCAATCGCATCAGACCCTCTATTTATATAATTAGGATTGTTGTAAACATATTCAGTCTTTAAATTCAGATTCTGAGGATAATTCTTAATTTCTCTAATTTTAGATTTCTCTTTATCAAAGCTTCCCAAGCTAAATGCAGTTGATGGAGATCCTGGACGTCTTGGGTTTTTAATTCTAGTTAGTGTTTCGGAATTAAACATCTTATCTGTGTCGATAAGAAAAAAACCGTTCTCTTTGTCCTCCAATATGATTTTAGTACTAAAAAAAATGGACTCACTAATATTTGCATTTTTAGATTTTGAAAGAGGACTTTTAGGATCAAAATAAAAATTTGTGTTTGGAGCTATAAATTCAATTTTATCAAAAAACCTTTTTATATAAAAAATTGTTCCTCCATTGTACCTTCCTCTAAATCCCCCTGCTTCAGTAACTCCATCGGCAATTTGAGAAAAATGAATAAACTCTTTTTCAAACTGATTTTTGGAAATTACCATCTTGAGTTTTCCTGTTATTGTATCTTGGTAAATTGTGAAAAGTCCATCAATTTTTTTACTTGATTTTGTAAGTTCCGCTATTGTTTTTTTAATCTTTTTATCGGGTTTTTTATCCTGTGAAAAAATAGCAACTGAAAAGAATAGAAC
>TARA_B100001057_G_scaffold32790_1_pt1 | contig 12499 bp, 15 predicted proteins | sample TARA_B100001057 | Tara Oceans TARA_B100001057 (sample SAMEA2621839) | marine metagenome | biome: marine biome (ENVO:00000447); feature: surface water layer (ENVO:00002042); material: "saline water (ENVO:00002010), including plankton (ENVO:xxxxxxxx)" | depth 5 m | reverse complement strand
ATATTTATATGCCTTCCAGCTTTAGAGATATACCTATTGATTGAAGTGGGGGGGCATGTTGGGGCCCTAAATACTGTGGCTTTAATTTTCTTGACCGCAATAATTGGTCTATACTTTGCAAAACACCAAGGAATGCAAACATTAAAATCCGGCATGATCAATATGTATCAAAATAAAGTGCCTATTTATGAAATAATGTCAGGTGCTTCGATAGCCTTAGCTGCCTTTTTGTTAATTATACCTGGGTTCATTACTGATTTTATAGGTTTTCTATTACTTGTTCCTTTCACTAGAAAATTTTTTTTCAACTTAGCTTTAAGAAAAAAAAATAAAAATGATAATTATTCTCAAAACAAAACTATTGATGGTGAAATAATAGAAAATAAAAAAGATGAGTTATAAAATTATAGGAAAATATATAAAGGATTTAAATTTTAATATCCCAAATCCTAAAGCATTTTTTTTACTCTCTAAAAACATCGCTAATTATAAAATCAATATTGATATAAAAAGCTCTCAAGCTAAAGATAATATAATAGAGGTGCTAACAAGTCTAAGTCTTTCTCCAACAAAAGAGAATTTTGAGACTATTAATACAAAAATTATTTTTTCAACAATTATCGAGTTAGAAGACAATCTATTATCCAAGGAAGAAATGGAACGAATAATCCTTATAGAAGTCCCTAGCGAGATCTATCCAGAGTTAAGAAAAATATTTATTTTTTTATTTGAAAATTCTGGATTTAAAGATGTAAAGATTAGTGAAACTGTTAACTTTAAAAAACTATATAAAATGAGAAAGGTTCAATAAAAATTTTTTTTTAATTCCAACTTTAAAAAATCTCTATGCTTTTTTAATTCAACTTCTGAAATTTTTACTACTTTTTTACTATAATCCTTTGCTTTACCAATATTTATCTCGGAAATACTATTTGAAAGATTAAATTTCGGTTCCTTTACATCTAACAAATTAATATATACTTCTCTCAATAATTCACAGTCCAGCAGAGCATTGTGTTTTGTTCTGCGAGAAAGATCTATATTAAATCTTTTACAAAGTGCGTCTAAAGAGTTTGAGGTTCCAGGAAACTTGTTTCTGGCTACTTCTAAAGAGTCTATTACTAACTTTTTATTTATTTTTTCTTTTTGTGTAAATGCTAATTCCCCATCTAAAAAACTTAAATCAAAGGAAGCATTATGAATTATAATTTTTTTATCTTTGATAAAATTTAAAAATTCATCTGCAATTTGATCGAATATTTCTTTATCATTTAAGAATTCTTGTGAAAAACCATGTACCTTGAATGCTTCATCCGGTACATTTCTTTGCGGATTAATTAATTTATGGAAGACTTTTCCGGTCGGAATTAGATCTTTGGTCTCGATACAGGCGATTTCAACTATTTTATGTCCATCTCTAAAAGATAGACCTGTAGTCTCGGTATCTAAAAAAACTTCATTCATATTTATCTATTATAGATAATAAATTTTTTTTTAAAATCTTTAAATTTTTTTCATTCACAACTACATGATCACAAACTTTAATTTTGTTTTTTTCAGTCATTTGTTTTTTGTTAAGCAAATCGAATAGTTTTTTATCACCTCGCTTAGCTTTAAATCTTTTTAACCTTAGTTCTTTTTTTGTCTTAATAAATATTATTACATCAAAAAATTTCATCAGTTTGCTCTCAATCAATAATGGAATCTCATAAAAAAGCTTTTTTTTATCTTTATTAAGAAAAGTAAATTTTTGCATTTTTTTTCTTACTTGAGGATGAATAATTTCTTCTAATTTTTTTAAGTTTTTAATATTTTTGATAATGAGTTTTTTAAGAGATTTTTTAATGTTTTTTTTATTATCGATAGCAAATTTTTTAATTATTAACGATTTAAAGTCTTTACTTTTATAAAGTTCATCAACTGCTTTGTCTGCACTAAAAAGGGGTCCTCTTTTATGGGATAGAATCCTGCTGGCTGTAGTCTTGCCTGATGCTAAAGATCCTGTAATACCAATTTTAATCATCTTAGCTTTGAGTTGAGAAGTTCTATAACTCCATTATCTATCTCAGGATTTATTTTGTTCCATAGATAAAAAGATTTTTGACCCTGATAAATAAACATATCTAAACCATTAAACACTTTTCTTCCCTCTTCTTTTAGATATCTGTAAGTTTTTGTCTCTAATGGGTTATAAATTGTATCGATATATATAAGGTTATTTTTAGTGTTAGAAAATTTGAAGTTAAAATCATCACCTTCTTTTAATCCAAGGCTTGTTGCATTAATAATTATATCAAAATTCTTTATTTCATCTTCTAAACTACTCCACGGCAAAATATTTAAATAATTAAATTTTTTCTTTAAGAATATACATTTTTCATTTGTTCTATTAGTAATATAAATCTTTTTAACACCAGATTTTTGTAAAGATAGAATAATTGAGGGAGAAACACCTCCAGCACCTATTACCAGAGTGTTTTTATTAGAGGAATTTTCTATTTCTTTTAAATATGCTGCCTGCAAACCAAATACGTCAGTATTTTCTCCTATCACTTTATCGTTATCTAACAGAATAGTATTTACAGATCCTGTCATTTCAGCATCATTAATGATTTTGTCCGTTTGATTAATAATTTTTTGTTTAAATGGAAGGGTAACGTTAAGTCCAGCAAGCTCATGCTTTCTAATTCTGTTAATAATATCTTTTAAATCTTTGTCTTCAGCTTCAATTGTAGTGTAACTTGCATCTATACCGTATTTATCAAACCAGTATTGATGGAGCACCGGTGATAAAGAATGCTTTATAGGGTTCCCAATAATTCCAAATTTTTTTTTCATTTTAAATACTGTTTTATATAATTAATAATTTTCTTAACAGGTAAACCCATAATCGAGTCTTTATCTCCCTTAACATACTCGAATAATTCTAATCCGTCTGCCTCAATTTGATAAACTCCGTAAGCTAAAAGAGTGTCTGTTTTTATTTTGTTCAAGTATTTATTTAAAGACTCATCGGTTAATTTTTTCATTTTTAATTCTGAAACGTCAGTGTAGTTCCAAATCATGGAGCCATTCTTCGAAATACAGACAGAACTAATCAGGTTATGTACCGAATTGTTTAGTTTTTTTAAAATCAAAAAAGCCTCTTCCCTAGATTTTGGTTTGTTTATTAACTCATCATTGAGACAAACCACACTATCTGCACCAAGAACTAGGCGGTCAGGATGTTTGTTACTCACTCTAATAGATTTTATCTCAGCAAGATTTTTTGAAATTATTTTTGGGTTTGCTCCCTCTGCTAAGAGTGATTCTTTTATTTCATCTTCATCAACATTTGAAACTATTACTTCATTATTAATTTTATATTTGTCTAAGATTTTTTTTCTTACACCGCTTTTAGAAGCTAAAATTATTTTCATTTATTTTTTTTTTATATCGATTATCTTTAAAATTGAAGCAGCTGTTTCTTCTACAGATCTTCTAGTAACGTCAATTATTGGCCAATTATTTTTTTTAAAAAGCTTTTTCGAATCTTCAACCTCTTTTTTAATTGAGTCCAAATCTGTATAATCTTTTAGTCTCTGTTCTTTCATTATTGCCACTCTATTACGCCTGATATCGGATAACCTTTGAGGATCCGCTATTAAACCAATGATACAAGAAGTTTTATTAGTGTGTAAATCTTCAGGAATTTTCTGGTCTAAAACCAGAGGAATGTTAACAGTTTTGTAACCACGATTTGCAAGATATATAGATGTTGGTGTTTTGCTAGTTCTGCTAACACCTAATAGTATTACATCTGCATTATTTATATCATCTACCTTTTTTCCATCATCATGTGACATAGTAAATTGAATAGCCTCTATTCGTTTGTAATAATCTTCATCTAATACATGTTGGGCGCTTGGTTTGTGAATGGCTTTTTGGTTAAGGAGCTTTGAAAAACTCAAGATTAAATTTCCAAGAACGCCGAAACAAGGCACTTTAAACTTTTCACTTTGACTTGCGAGGTATTTTGCCAGCTTAGTTTCAACAATTGTATATAATATAATTGAGTTTTCTAAATTATCACATTTTTTTATAATTTTATCAATTTGTTGCTCTGTTCGAATAAAAGCAAATTCCTTTTTTTCATACTCGAAATTAGCAAATTGGGATTTTAGTGAAAGAAATATTCTATCTAGAGTTTCACCTGTAGAATCAGAAACAAGATATACATTGTATTTTTCGTTCATAATATTGTTAATAAAATATTAATTACTTAATGTTTTACATTTTAAGAATAAAATAAGAAAAAAAATTAACAATAATTAACATTATTTAAACAATTTATTCAGTGTTAATAATAAGGATTTTTAGGTGTTTATAAAACTAATAAAGCCTAAAAAGCAAGAAATATCAGTAAAACTTATAAAGCTCATCATGTATAAAAATTGTATAAATCATTATATAACTAACTAACAAGACCTAAAGCATTAACTACACTTAAAAACTTATATTATTTAATGAGTAACCTTAAAGAAATCTTAATAAATAAAAAAATTTGTAAATCTGTATGGTTTATGAGACAAGCAGGAAGGTATTTGCCTGAATTTCAAAAAATTAGATCCCAAAATCAAAATTTTATTGAGCTTTGTTTAAATAGTGAATTAAGTTCTAAGATAACATTACAGCCTATAAAAAGATTCAATTTGGACTCTGCAATTATTTTTTCGGATATCTTAATGGTACCTTACGCCTTAGGTCAAAAAGTAGACTTTATCAAAGATAAAGGTCCTGTGTTAGAGGAATTCAATTCTGAAAAATTTTTAGATAATAATAAAAATGTTTTCTCTAAAAAGCTAGAACCGATTTATAAAGCTATAAAAATAACAAGAGATAAGCTAGACAAAAAAAAATCGTTGATAGCTTTTATTGGAGCACCTTGGACATTATTGGTATACATGTTGAGATTTAAAAAAAATAAAAAAAATATAGAGCTTAATAAACTTAAAACAAAAACAGATGAAGTAAATTTAGTTTTAAATGGCCTTCATGATTACCTTTGCGAACATATTAAGAACCAAATAGAAGCTGGTGCGGATGTTGTTCAGATTTTTGACTCCTGGGCAGGATTTATCCCATCGGAAGATCTACCCAATTATTGCTACAAACCAAATTTTAAAATTGTGGATTTTTGTAAAAAAAAAAATATACCTGTTATCTGTTTTCCACGAGGCATAAACAAGAAATACAAAGAATTTAATCGTACAGTAAAACCTCATGGCCTTAATCTAGATTATGAAATTGATCCCATGTGGGCTAAAAAAAATCTAAATAACGTTGTATTGCAAGGAGGTATGGATCCAAAAATTTTACTTTCTTCAGAAGAAAAATTGATAAGTAACGCTAAAAAATATTTAGATTTATTTAAAAACTTACCTTATATTTTTAATTTAGGACATGGTTTGCTTCCTGAAACAGACCCAGATAAGGTAAGCAAATTAATAAAGTTTTATAAAGATTATTAATATGCATAACGATCATCCAAAAGTAAAATTTGGTAAAACGGGAGTTTTGTTAATCAACCTAGGAACGCCTGATTCAACAAGTTGGTGGGACATTAGAAAATATTTAAAGGAATTTTTATCTGACAGAAGAGTTATAGAGGTTAATCCAATTTTTTGGCAAATCATTTTAAATTTATTTATACTTACGTTTAGACCTTCAAAAACAGCACATGCCTATAAAAAGATTTGGAGACAAGATACAAATGAGTCTCCTTTGCTCTACTTTACCAGAAATCAAGCGCAAAAATTAAACAAAAAAATTGGAGGAGAAAAAATTATTGTTGATTTTGCTATGAGATACGGAAATCCAAGCATAAATTCAAAGCTAAACTTTTTAAAAGAGTCAGGGTGTGAAAATATAGTTATCTTACCTTTGTACCCCCAATATGCAGCAGCAACGACTGCTACTGTCTGTGATGAGGTTTACAGATCTTTAATGCGTATGAGATGGCAACCTAGTTTACAAGTAATACCTCATTATGAAAGTGAACCTTTGTATATCAATGCTCTTATAAAAAGCATTAAAGAGAAAATTGAAAATATTAATTGGAAACCAGATTTAATAATCTCTTCTTATCATGGGATACCTAAAAAATATTTTGATAAAGGCGATCCTTATCACTGTTATTGTCAAAAAACGACAAGACTTATGAAAGAAAAGTTTACGCTTATAGATATTAAAACTACATTTCAATCAAGATTTGGCCCTCAAGAATGGTTGACACCATACACAGATAAAACTTTAGAAAGTTTACCTCGAGAGGGCATCAAAAATATATTAGTTATATGCCCTGGCTTTGCATCAGACTGTGTTGAGACATTAGAAGAGATTAACATCCAAGGAAAAGAGAGCTTTTTAAGCAATGGAGGAGAAAACTTTGATCTTATTCCTTGTCTAAACGATAATTCTCATCATATAGAGCTATTCGAAAAACTAGTAAAAAAATATATTTAGAATGAATTTATACTTGTTATTTAAGTCCCTTCATTTAATCGCAGTCATTTCCTGGATGGCTGGTTTGCTATATCTACCTCGTATTTTTGTATACCATTCAGAAGCATCGCACGAAACTCAAAAAGATATTTTTAAAGTCATGGAAAGAAAATTATATAATTATATTATGATGCCAGCCATGTTGCTCTCTTGGTTGTTCGGGGTTTTGCTCATTCATAGTCTAGGTTTTGATATTTTTTTAGAGCTTTGGATGCAAATTAAAGTTATACTAGTATCAGTCTTAACTTTTTATCATTTTTTACTTGGTAAATATTTAAGTGATTTTGCTATTAATAATAATCAAAAAACCTCAAAATTTTATAGAATAATAAATGAAGTGCCCACAATCATACTGATTGTCGTTGTTTTTGTTGTGATTTTTAAGCCTTTATAATAAGACTTGAATTTTTGTTAAAAAGTCATATATTTCAAGAACTTTCCTAGTGTTCAAAACAATCTCATGAATTTACAAGAATTAAAGAAAAAGAACCCTGCAGAGCTTATTAGCGAGGCTGAAAAGCTTGGAATAGAAAACCCAAGCACTCTAAGAAAGCAAGAAATCTTATTTGCAATACTAAAAAAACTGGCTGAGAAAAACGAGCAAATTACTGCCACAGGTGTTTTAGAGGTTCTACAGGATGGTTTTGGATTTTTAAGAGCAATAGAGTCAAATTATTTACCAGGTCCAGATGATATTTATGTAAGCCCAAGCCAGATAAGAAGGTTTGGTTTGAGAACAGGTGACTCTGTTGAAGGTGAGATAAGAGGGCCAAAGGATGCCGAGAGATATTTTGCATTGTTAAAAGTAAATAAAATAAATTTTGATGAGCCAGAAAAAGTGAAAAACAAGATAGCTTTTGATAACCTCACACCACTTTACCCAAATGAAAGAATTAAATTAGAGGTGGAAACAACCAAAATTGAAAAAAAACCAGATAATACAGCTAGGCTAATTGATTTGGTGAGCCCAATAGGTAAGGGCCAAAGGTCGTTAATAGTTTCTCCTCCAAGAGCGGGAAAGACTATAATTTTACAAAACATAGCGCAATCAATCACAGCAAACCATCCAGAATGTTATTTGATGGTGTTGTTAATTGATGAGAGACCAGAGGAAGTAACAGATATGCAAAGATCAGTTAAAGGAGAAGTTGTTGCATCAACGTTTGATGAGCCAGCTTCTAGACACGTAGCTGTTGCAGAAATGGTTATCGAAAAAGCCAAACGTTTAGTAGAACATAAAAAAGATGTTGTAATTTTGTTAGACTCTATCACGAGACTAGGAAGAGCTTACAACGCCGTGATACCTAGTTCTGGAAAAGTTTTAACAGGAGGGGTAGATGCTAATGCATTGCAGAGACCTAAAAGATTTTTTGGAGCGGCAAGAAATGTGGAAGAGGGTGGATCATTAACCATAATTTCAACTGCTCTAATAGATACTGGTAGCAGAATGGATGAGGTAATATTTGAAGAGTTTAAAGGAACAGGTAACTCCGAACTTATACTTGATAGAAAAGTTGCTGATAAGAGAATTTATCCAGCGCTTGATATAACAAGATCAGGCACAAGAAGAGAAGAACTATTATTCGAAAAAGATGACCTCTCTAAAATGAATGTCCTTAGAAGAATTATTAGCCCGATGGGGACGATGGATGGAATAGAGTTTCTGATTGCAAAACTAAAAAATACAAAAAACAACGCTGACTTTTTCGATTCGATGAACAAATCTGCAAATTAAAATTATTGTATCGTTTGGTTATTAAAGCCAGCCTCATGTAAATAAAAACTAATTATACTTTCTAACGCTTCGACTTTTTCATTTATCGACACTGCCTCAAGTAATTTTTGTTTTTCCTCATTAGTAATTGGAGCAATCATTGCCAGAGTATTAATTCTTTGAGATTGATCTAGTTTTTCAAACTCTACCCAATTCAATAAAAGACCATTTCTTTTAAAAAAATATTTTGCATTATCAATTAAAGATTTTGTATCAATTTCACTATTAATATTTGTGATATCGTCACTGAAGTCTTTGTAATCAACTTTAAATTCTCTGTATAATTTATCATTAGCAACCTCTTCCAAAATTTTGAATCTAGAAATACCAGTAAGGTTAATTAATATTCTTCCATCTTTACTTTTTTGATAATCACTTATTTTCCCTAGGCAGCCTATTTGATAAATTTTTTCCCCTTCTTTTTTAGATTGCACCATCCCCATTAATTTATTTTTGTTGTAAGCGTCATTAACCAAATTTAAATATCTTTGTTCAAATATATTTAAAGGGAGATTAGTCTTAGGAAAATAAATTACTCCACTAAGCGGGAATATTGGAATTAATTCTGGAAATTTTTTTATCATATTTTAATTTTCATTAATGTATTCTTTATAATTTTCTCTATTTTTTAAAATAAAGTCAGGATAAGAATTGTCAATCTCAATTGTTTGATATTTGTAATCTCTGTTAAATAAATCTTCTTTATTTTTTAACTTTTTTTCTATAATTGATAAATTCTTAAAATTTTTATTATTATATTGTTGTTCAGCGAATGAATTAAGTTTTTTATAAATACCGTCAATTGTTTTTACAGAACTGAAGTGCCAACCACCATCTGAAATAAAAAGATCAAATTTAGGTTTATAGAATTTGTAAAAAGGTCTTTTGATTGCTTTAATTTCTCTCAGCCACTGAGGACTTTTAAGGTCTTTTTTTCTACAAATTCTAGTTCCATACCAATGTGGTTCATCTATATTTAAAAGATTCAACTTATAGAGAAAGTTTTTTTGAATAAAACATCCATATTTATTTTGAGCCTTAAACTCAAAGATTTTTTCTGGATTGGGTATCTCATCTAAATCTGATATCATTATTAAGTCATTTGGATCGCAATCATCATAACCTTTAGACAAAGCGTTTCTTTGAAGGTTTTCTCTTCGCCATGCAGGTCCCCAATTTTTCTTATAAAAATTATTATGCTTTGGTAGATCTTTTACAAGTATGTATTGAATCTTATCTTTGAAATTGGAAAATTTCTTAATACTAAATAATGGTTCTCTAGGATTTCCTGCATGGTCTAGATTGGCTTCTACAATTACAAATTTATTTACATATTTATAAAGAGTATTGAGCCTTATCTCCAAAAGGTGATCTTCATCAAAATACATAAAACAATCTATTATTTTCATTTATACGCCTCTTTAAAAAAGTAACTAGGACCTAAGTTTTTAATAAAAGTATAATTATTTTGTTCCATAAATTTAAATATATTATCTTTATCAAGACAATTTTCTAATATCTCTATACATATTAATTTAGGACTAAATTTCTTAAAATCTATGGTTTTTAAAATTTCATAATCATGACCTTCTAAGTCGATGTTTAAAAAATCAAAATTTTTATCAATCAAACTTTCAAAAGTTCTTGTTTTCATTTGTTTTTTATTTTTTAAGTTTTCGTTAGAAGTTAAGCTGCTTGCTGCACTCCAATCCTCATAGTAAACATTTTTTAAGACATTATCTTTGTCAGCTAGTAAGCAACATATATTCTTATCTTCTTTTCGAGCTATATTAAACAAATCTATAGTTATAGGATTCAAGTCAACATTTGTTCCTGACCAACCCTTTTTAAACAGCAAGTAAGTGTTACTTAACCTCATTGGGTGAAAAGCTCCCAAGTCAACGTATTTGCCATCTTTTTTATTTGAAAAAAAATCTGAAATAAATAAATCTTCTCCAAACTGAGAAAATGATTTTTTATTCCTTTTGAAAAAACGATATCTAATAAAAATATTATAATATAAATAAATTTTATAGATAATCGATCCACGTTGAAGTTTTTCTTTGATCATAGTTCTTTATTAATATTTAAGTTACTTAATTCAAAAAATTATTAGTTGCAAATTGTTGTTTTATCATACCATTTAGGTTAAGCTGTTGCTATTATGCGGGCATAGCTCAGTGGTAGAGCGTCTCGTTGCCAACGAGAAGGTCGAGGGTTCGAACCCCTTTGCCCGCTCCACTTTTTGTGAAAAGGTTTTAAAATGGAAGATTTGTCAAAAAAAAAGTGCATAGCATGTGAGGGCAACATTCCACCATTTGATAAAAGCGAAATACATAAATACTTAAAAAAAGTTGATGGTTGGGATGTAAAAAGAAATAAAGATGAAAGCTTTTATTTAATTAAAAGTTTCAAATTTAAAAATTTTGAAGAAAGTCAAAAATTTGTAAATAAAGCTGGAAACATAGCTGAGGAAGAAAATCATCATCCAGACATCTCATTTGGTTGGGGCTATTGTAATATAAAAATTTTTACCCATGCAATCCAAGGTCTTGCAGAAAGTGATTTTATATTAGCAGCTAAAATTGACAAAATTGATTAGTGATTGAAGTGTCTTATATCAGTAAATAACATTTTAACTTTAGCCTTATTGGCGGCGTTAATAACTTCTTGATCTCTGATTGACCCACCAGGTTGAATTATGGTTTTTATTCCGGCTTTTATAAGAATATTAACACCGTCTGCAAAAGGAAAAAAAGCGTCTGATGCAGCTATAGAATTTTTAATTTTTAACGATTGAAATTGTTTTGCTTTTTGTACTGCAATTTTACAGCTGTCTAATCGACTTGGTTGCCCAGCACCAATGCCTATTGTAGAGAAATTACTGCACAATACTATAGCGTTCGATTTAACATATTTAGAAATATTAAAAGCAAATTGGATTTCACCCATTTCTTTTTTACTAGGTTTTAACTTAGTCACACATCTCAATTTTTTTTTGTCTACAATGATACTGTCTTTGGATTGAATTAAGAAAGACCTATCAAACGATTTAATCGAAGTAAGATTTTTGAGTTTGAAATTAGAAATATCTAAAATTCGTAAGTTTTTTTTTCTTTTTAATATTTGCAAAGATTCTTTATCAAAACCTTTGGCTAGTAAAACTTCTAAGAAATTTTTATCAATTTCAGAAGCAATTTTTTTGTTGATCTTATAATTACAAGCAATAACACCTCCAAAAGCACTTATAGGATCTGATGCATAAGCATTTTTAAAAGAAACCAATGGCACTTTATTTTGGGAAACTCCACAAGGATTTGCATGCTTAATTACTACAGTGCCTGAGTTTTTTTTCAATGAGTCCAAAATTTCTAAAGAAGCAAACATATCATTATAGTTATTATAACTAAGTTCTTTTCCATGAATTTGATTAAACCCTAATTGCTTATCATTATAGTCATTTACATATATTGAGCTTTGTTGGTGAGGATTTTCACCGTATCTTAAATTCTGTAATTTTCTACCAAAAATTGTTTTTCTTTCTGGAAACTGAATTTTAAGTTTCTCGTTAAACCAATTAGCAATCATCGCATCATAGTAAGCAGTTAAACCAAATGCTTTTGAAGACATTAGTTCTCTGAATCTTAAAGAAGTTTTACCTTTAAAGTTTTCTAATTCTTTTATTAATAACTCATAGTCATTTCTATTTGTAATTATTGTCACGTTTTTAAAATTTTTTGCAGCAGCTCTAACCATAGTAGGACCGCCGATATCTATATTTTCAATTATTTCTTTTGGATTTTTTGTATTAGTTACAATTTTTTGAAATGGATAAAAATTTACTATAATTAAGTCAATAGCTGGAAAATTCTGTTTAGACATTTCGTTTTTATGTTTTTTATTTTGTCTGTCATGAAGAATACCGGCGTGTATTTTGGGATGTAAGGTTTTAACTCTCCCGTCTAACATTTCCTTAAAACCTGTATATTTAGACAACTCTGTACATTTATATCCTAACTTCTTAATAGCAACATAAGTGCCTCCTGAGCTGATGATGTTTATATGAAACTTTTTTAATGTTTTGAGAAGCGAGACCAAATTTTGTTTATTTGAAACAGATATTAAAGCATTTTTAACTTTTAAATTCATTTTCAAATATTTTTCTTAATTTCCCAATTAAAG
>TARA_B100001057_G_scaffold370598_1_pt1 | contig 12503 bp, 9 predicted proteins | sample TARA_B100001057 | Tara Oceans TARA_B100001057 (sample SAMEA2621839) | marine metagenome | biome: marine biome (ENVO:00000447); feature: surface water layer (ENVO:00002042); material: "saline water (ENVO:00002010), including plankton (ENVO:xxxxxxxx)" | depth 5 m | reverse complement strand
TTCGCTGGGGTATTCGGGGGCGAAAAGATCGAAGAATCAGCTCAAAGATGGGCTTATGTTTTGGGTGGATTCGGTCTTGTATTCGCAATGACCTTGCTTGGGCGAATTATTCTTGGGAAACAAAATCGTGCAAACTGACTTATTCGAACAACACGAGGATCATTCCGAAATCTGGGGGGTGTCGGAAATCACCAGAGAAATCAAAAGGATTTTAGAAACGAAATTTCCGGTCCTTTGGGTAAGAGGTGAGATTTCGAACCTCAGAGCCCACCCGAGCGGTCACCGATACTTTGTCCTCAAGGACAGTCATTGCCAATTGAAGGCCGTCCTATTCAGGGGTGATGCAAGTTCTCTTGGATACTCTCCGCAAGAAGGGGAGGAGTGTTTGGCTTATGGAGAGTTGACCTTGTATGAACCACGCGGCGAGTACCAACTGAGAGTCCGCCATATGATGCAGGACGGTATGGGCAGCATGCGTTTGCATTTCGAAAGGCTCAAGGAAAAGCTACTGAAAGAGGGCCTCTTTGAGGAATCACGTAAGAAAACTCTCCCTTCTTTGGCCCAAAACATCGCAATCATAACCTCGGCCAGTGGGGCCGCCCTTCAGGATTTCCTAAGTATTTTGAAACGCAGGGAATGGGTGGGGTCGGTTTTTCTCTTCAGCTCTCCGGTCCAAGGCAAGGATGCTCCAGCTGGTTTGATTGAGGCCCTGAGCCAAGCGGTTGCTTTTCCAGGCATTGACCTCATCGTGCTTGGCAGAGGGGGAGGCTCCATTGAAGACCTTTGGGCCTTCAACGATGAAACTTTGGTCAGACAGGTCGCTAACTGCCCAATACCCACCATTTCCGCCGTAGGGCATCAAACGGATTTCGTCCTCACTGATTTCGGATCTGATTTTCGGGCGGAAACCCCTTCAGCCGCGGCCGAATGGATTAGCTCTCAGCATGTGAGTTTAGTTAAAAAAATTGAAGAATTAGGCGTTCGGATCCGGGGAATCCCGGAAGGTTTCCTATCCATGGCCTTTGATCGAATTCAACTCAATGAGGCCAAATTAAAAAATTGTTCGCCTTCTTCAAGAATCGATATGCAGCATCAATTTCTGGACGATCTCGATTCAAGGATGAACAGAAACATTGAAAGTTTTTTTGAGCGCAACGCGTATGTGCTTGAAGGCCTTGAGAGAAGATTGGAAGGAAACAGCTTGAAGTCCTCCCTCAACAAAGGCTTTGCCTATTTCAAGGATAAGGAAGGTAACATTATCGAGAAAGCCAAGGCGCTTAAGGCTGGATCTACGGTCGAAGCCACCCTCAAAGATGGAACTAAAAACCTCAAAGTCATTTGACCTAAGCCCGTTCAAAAAGATTGTTCGCAGAATTTCACGATCTTTTTAAAACCGAGTCGGTCATACAAATTATTAGGTCCACCGTAGTCACTGAACAAGATGCAGTCCCTTTTTCCCTTTGCCGCGGCCTGCCCAACCAAGCCTGAGATTAATTCTTTCCCGTATCCTCTCCCCCTTAATTCTTTCGGGACAAACACTTCGTTGATGACAAAGCTACGAGGGGTGGCACGACCAAATCCTCCCATAGCGCACGCTCCTACACCTTCCTTGCGCAAAAGAAACAAATTGCCTTTGAGCATCATGCTCCGCGTCATCGAAACGAGCGAACTGCTTTCCAGAGGAGGGTCGGCTTCATTAGCATACAAGGTAGTCCACGCTTGAGCTCTAGGCCAACTGCTGGGCTCCACGACTTTCAAGAGGGTAGGTTTCCGTCCCTTGAGGAAAGAAATGCAGGAAGTCGAATAAATCATAAATTCCTTTTTATCCAGAGGTGCTTCCTTGACTCCCTCCAGCCATACGGAAGCAAAAGACAGTACGGATTTTTCAGGACCGGTTACTCCTTGAATTTTCCATTTTTTTGATTTTCCATAATGGGCAAGCCGAATCAGAGCGTCCCTATTTCCTTTCGAGAGCAAAAGGTAACCCGAAGGGAGAATCAAACTGCTTAAGGATATCTCCCCTTTGTGGAAAACATTGCCCGACCATGCTGATTTACCACTCTCCTGCAATTTTTGAATTACTTCCCAAAAGAGATTATTTTCAAATTCCGCACCCAAAAGAAAACCAGAGGCATTACGAAAAAAAGAGGCGAGATCACGATATGTTTGGACTTTTCCCATGGTTTGCTGCGACATTTGTCTTGGAACAATGAAAGTGCTTCCGTATGAACGGACAATCAAGCAAGATATTTCCTATGCCAGCTAACCTCTCACAAAGCCGATACAATCAACGGGGCGTTTCATCCGACAAAGGCGACGTTCACAAAGTCGTCGACAAATTGGACGGGGGCTTGTTCCCCGGTGCCTTTTGCAAGGTCACTGAAGATCTTCTGACCAACGACAAGGAGCTATGCAACGTGATCCACTCGGACGGAGCAGGGACGAAATCCATTCTTGGGTACCTATGGTATCGTGAAACAGGAGATGCCAACGTTTTTCGAGGTATCGCTCAGGACAGCATAGTAATGAACCTCGACGACCTTGCGTGCGTTGGTATTTGGGATCAAGTCGTCCTGTCCAGTACAGTCAACCGGAATGCCCGCAACTTCCCCGGAGAAGCCTTGGCCGCTTTGATCGAAGGAACAGAGGCCTTCCTGCAAACTTTGGCTGAAAATGGAATCAACGTAAAAAGCGGAGGAGGGGAAACCGCCGACGTAGGCGACCTCACGGGAACCGTAGCAGTCGACTCCTGCGCAGTTGCGGTCTGTCCAAGAGAAAAAATCGTCGACAACGCCCGCATATGCCCGGGGTTGAGTATTGTGGGACTTTCCTCCTGCGGGCAATCGACCTATGAAACCTTTGAAAACAGTGGTATAGGCAGCAACGGTTTGACGAGTGCCAGGCACGAACTTCTTTCCTCCCATTACCGGGAGCAATACCCCGAAACCTTCGATCCGCAAACCGACCCTCAGTACGTTTATTGTGGACCACACCGAATGACGGACCGACTGCCGGAATCAAATCTGACGGTTGGCGAAGCGTTGCTCAGTCCGACGCGAACCTACCTACCCGTGGTCAAACGAATCGTCGAAGAGCTCGATCAAAACCTTCTCGGCCTCGTTCACTGTTCCGGAGGAGGACAGACCAAGTGCTTGCGTTTTGGCACCCGCGTTCATCACGTCAAAGACAACCTTTTTCCCATTCCGGCCTTATTCAAGGAAATCCAACGTGTATCGGGAACCAGTGACGAAGAGATGCATCAAGTCTATAACATGGGTCACCGGCTTGAAGTTTTCTGTTTACCCGAAGCCGCGTCCAGAGTAATCGAACTGTCCCGAGAGTTCGGAATTGATGCCCAAGTGGTGGGAAGAACCGAAGAGAGCCAAAAGGACGACGGGGGCAATCATCTCACCATCCAGCGGGACGACCTTACTCTTCAGTACGGGTAGGTCGATGCAAGAACTTTCTCAAACGGATCAATCGCTAGAGGAAGCCTCGGCATACCTGCGTGATAACTGGGGAGAAGTCATTCCCGACACCTGCATGATATGTGGATCGGGTTGGGGGCCTCTGGCCGATGATTTGCCTGACTCACAAAGCTTGCCTTATGACCAAATCCCCGGATTGAGCGCCACAACCATTGCCGGTCACAACGGGCAATTGCATTTTGGCAAAATTGGAAACGGACACACCTTGATTTTCCAGGGACGCAGACACTTGTACGAGGGTGATGGTTGGGGACCCATTCGCTTTCCAATACTGCTGGCCCACAAACTGGGAGTCAAAAACTTGCTCCTTACCAATGCAGCCGGAGGTATCCGGTCCTCCTTTGAGGTTGGGGACATGATGGTTCTTTCCGACCACTTGAATTTCATGGGAGGAAATCCGCTGGTAGGCCCTCTTTCAAATGAAGATATGCCGAGGTTTCCGGATCAGACGGAGGTCTATGATTACGGGCTTCGCAGTCAACTTCTCCAAGCAGGAAAGGAAAACGACGCTCGAATTCACGAAGGCATATACGTTGCCCTTTCCGGACCTGCTTTCGAAACACCGGCGGAGATTCGGGCTTTTGGCATTTTGGGTGCGGATGCGGTGGGTATGTCTACCGTACCGGAAGCAACCTTGGGCCATGCTCTGGGCTTGCGAGTTTGCGCCCTTTCTTGCATCAGCAACAAAGCGGCGGGTATTTCCACTGAAAAGTTGAAGCACGAAGACGTCGAGCAGGCAGCTGGGATCGCATTGCCCAAGATGAAAGCCACCGTGTTATCGTTCCTGAACAGACTCGCGCATTAAACCCAAAGGCACCGATACCATTCGACTTTAGTCGGAATTTTCATCAAAAAGGACGGGTATGAATCATCACGAGTTAGAGGAAGGCAAAACCCTTCAAATCGATTTCAAAAAATTGGCGAAAGTTTCCAATTGTGGAGAGAACTTGATTCCAGCCGTCGCTCAGGACCATGATACGGGGGAGGTGCTAATCGTCGGTTACGCCAATGAACTGGCCTTGAAGACTGCCTTGCAAGAAAAGATGGCGACCTTTTGGAGCACGAGTAGAAACGAGCTTTGGATCAAGGGAAAAACCTCGGGAGATTATCTTGAAATCGTAGAGGCTCGAGTGAACTGCGAGCAAAACTCAGTCCTTTACCGGGTGCGACCGAAAGGGCAGGGGGCCTGCCATACAAAGGACAAGGATGGGGTTGCCAGAACGGGCTGCTACTATCGTGTAATAGAAAAAGAAGGCACGCTGAGCTTTGCCGAACAAAGCTAGTTTTAACAGTGATGGGCTCCCTGAGTTTCGACGTACAGGGAATAAACGGATTGACTTGCGGTCATGAACAAACGGTTTCTCTTGACCCCGCCAAAACAAAGATTGGAGCAAATTTCGGGTAATAGAATTTGACCGATTCGCTTTCCTTCCTCTGGCTCGAAAACATGGACTCCGTCAAAGCCATGACCGGCCCATCCAGCGCTTGACCAAAGATTTCCGTCTTTATCGCAACGGATTCCGTCCGCTCCCCCCTCAAGAACTTTCCCTTCCAACTCAAGTTTCATCGATGCAAAGGTTTTCCCTCCCGTCAGGGTATTCTTGGCCGTTACGTTCCAGACCTTGATTTCTCTGGGTGCATCGGGGTAATGTGAAGCACCCGTGTCGGCCACGTAAAGCTTGGTATAATCAGGACTAAAGCAAAGCCCATTTGGCTTGAAGATCTCGTCGGTGACTTTGTTCACTTTTCCAGACTTTGGATCGATTCTGTAAACGGCTTCTTTCTGAATAGGCATAACACTACCAGTATCCGCCCGATTGCCCTCGTAATTCATCAAGCTGCCATAACCTGGGTCCGTAAACCAAATTCCACCATCCGGGTGGACCACGACGTCATTGGGAGCATTGAATTCCTTTCCTCCGAATCGATCGGCCAAGATAGTAAGTTTTCCATCGTGTTCATACCGGACGACTCTCCTGTTCCCATGTTCGCAGGAAAGCTGCCTCCCTTGGAAGTCAAAGGTGTTTCCGTTGCTGTTTCCACTTGGTTTTCGAAAATCATTCACTCTTCCATCGTCTTGAATCCATCTCAATTGACGATCATTGGGTATATCACTCCATATTAAATACTTGCCGACTCCATTCCAGGCAGGTCCCTCCGCCCATAGCATATCCGGACTCGTATACACTCTTCGAATGGACGCGTTGCCCAAACGGTACTTCCCGAAAGCTGGGTCCAAAACCAAAACATCGGGATCAGGATAACGGGTAGGTTCGCTTCCTGTCCAGTCGCGGGCATATACGGATCCAATCGTTGCGCTTACGGCTGAAAGAAGAAAGTTTTTTCTATTTAGGTACATCGTAAAAAAAGGGGTTTCACAGAAAGGCCGACCAATCCGAAAGAATTTTATTTAATTCCTGTCGCTCCGTCTCGTTTACGTCGACCAAGGGAGGCCTACTTGGACCGCCGGCAAAACCTCTGAGCTCAAGAAGAGCTTTCATCGCAGACACCTCGTAGCCTTTTCTTCTCGTTCGCAAGTTGTACAGCGGCAAAACAAAACGATCCGTTAATTCGGCCAGCTCAGACTCTTCGCAGGCAGCACCAGCCTTGTGAAGGGCGATCGATAGTTTGGGAGCTACGCAAGAAATACTCGAAGTAAAACGACGTAAGCCTATCCCATAGTAACCGCTGACGTGATCATCACCAACTCCGCCAATCCAAGTGAATCGGTCGCCAAGCTTGGCTCGAATTCGTTGCAAAGAACTCAACTCTCCCTGACCATCTTTCCACCCCCAAAGGGTGGGGACTTCATCGGCAACCCGTTGAGCCTCTTCCACGCTCAAACGAAACCAGTCCCTCGTATATAAAATGAGAGGAAGAGAGGTTGCCTGTGAGATGCCTTTCAAGTAGGCAAGCAAACCATCGAAACATGCATTTTGGTAGTAAGGAGGAAGAATCAAGATGGCGGAAGCTCCAAGTTTTTCAGACTCGGCAGCCATGATTTGAGCGATATGAGATCCATAACCCACGCCTGCAATAACGGGCATTTTTCCGTTCGCAGTTTCAACCGCAGAACGGACGACGGAAAGATACTCATCTCGAGCCAGCGAATAAAGTTCCCCGGTCCCACCCGCTGCAACGAACGAAGTGAAAGGCTTCTCCAGAACAATTTCAAGGTTTTTGGCAAACCCTTTCAGGTCCAAAGAATAGTCCGAATGAAAAGGGGTAACCGGAAAACCAATTGCTCCCTGAGGAAGTAAGTGATTGAGTGGATTTTCGGTCATTGCGGATAAAAATTTAAAGTGAAGTCATTGACAATTCCGAGAATGATTCACTTCCATAACAAGGCAAGAATGTTTCTTGACCCTTTCTCGATGAAAACAAACTTTTCGAATCGTCCTACATCTTTACGATGGAAAGCTGAACAACTAGGTAGGACATGCAACGAGGCTTTTAAAAAAGAAAGTGTGGAAACAAATATGCGAATACAAGAACCGCAAGCATCCCGACAATGCCTTGCAGTGCGATTACAACGGAGAAAGTCTGCAAGGTTTCTTTTTCCGTTAGGCCGGCCAATTTCCCAACTACCCAAAAGCCACTATCGTTCATCCAGGGAATGGGCTTGGCCCCGCAACCTATGGCAAGCGCAAGGTAGACTGGGTGAACCCCAAACCCTTGGCTTACCAGACCGCCAACGATTCCAACGGACGTAATCATCGCGACCGTCGCGCTTCCCTGGGCAATTCGAATTGCCGAAGTAGCGAAAAAGGCGAGCAAAAGAATAGCAGATGATCCAAGTTCGTTGCTGGAAGCAAAAGCCCTTATGTCCAACCCTAGGGAGGTCTGTTGCAAAATACCACCAAAGGCTCCCCCCATCCCGGTGATCAAAATAATTGTTCCGGCGCTTTTGAGAGATTTCCTGACGGCGTTTCCAACTTGAGATTCCCGAGAAACGGGGGAACGCAACAAAAGCCAAATAGCCAACACCGCACCGATGGTAAGAGCGAGGTTCTTGTCCCCCAGAAAAGCAAGTGCTTCCCGAAAAGAAACAAGCCAAGCTTCTTCGGACCCGAAAGTCGTTTGACGGAGAATGGAATTCCCCGCGATAAGCAAAACCGGCACGGCAAGAGGTGCGAGGGAAAACAAGAGGGAAGGAAGTTGATTATCCCTGGTCTGAATCATTTTTGAAAAGACACCGGCATCCGAGTCATCCATTGAACGGACTTCCATGGGAAATTTGTTATTGTACCATCTCGCATAGGCAAACGCTCCCGCCATGCCGAATGAACCGATTAACAGTCCACCAACGATCATTCTTCCCAAATCGACTTCTAATTCACCCGCAACGAGTAAAGGACCCGGGGTAGGGGGAACGAGAGAATGAGTCATGGCTCCGCCAGCCACGATAGCTAACACATAAAGCAGATAATTCTTTTTAGTTTGCAGAGCAAGCGCCTTGGCCAAAGGAACCATCAAGTAAAAAAGGGTATCGAAAAAAACCGGAATCCCCAAGAGAAAGCTACTTCCCGCCATAGCTTCAGGGGCCCGCTTTTCACCAAAGACGGATAGAGAGGATCGAACAATACGCATCGCTCCTCCACTCTCCATAAGGCAAGTACCGATAATCGCCGCCATAGCGACCAAAATACCCACCTTCCCGCAAGTCTTGCCGAATCCTCCTGCCAACCTCTTGCCGATGCTTTCCTCGGCTAATACTTTGGCTCTTTCGGGAGACTCACCTTTTTCTTCTGCAAAATGCCTCTCGAGGTAGGTAGTTGGTGTCAAACTCCCCACCAGAAAGGCCGCCAAAGCCAAGGCAAGAAAAGCATGCATCCGAAGCCATACGATCCCTCCGATAACAAGAAGAAGACCAAGAACAAGAAGCAAAAGGGGCGAGATCACGTAGAGAAAAACAAATGGAAAAGGGTGGTTTGGATATGAAGTGCAAACAAAATTTCCTAGAAACCACCAACCGTCGGTTGGGGCTTCACTTCTGGGGCAGGTGTGAGTAACTGAGGAACATCATATCCAAGAGTATTTTCAACCGGTGAAGAAAATTCCACGATGCGGCTTACCCGAACCCGGTTTCTTTGCATGCCAATGAAATACATCCCACGAAGATCGGGTGAATAAGGCCATTTTCGAGAAAAAACCTTTTCGTATTTACCGTTTTTCGGCAGGTAGGCCGAAAGCTCCATGACTTGCCCATCCTTGTCCGTGGGGCTTGCTTTGACTCTTTCCATCTTGCCTCGAGAAAGAGTAAATTTGGATTGCCCGAAAATCAAGCCCACCGGAGTGGCAAGTTGAGAGGTGAAACTAAAATACCCCTTGGGAATCGTTTTCTCGTCAAAGGAAAGATTTCTAGTCTTCCAAGTTTTTTCTCCTTCGGAAGGAGTAAGAAGAATAAGAGAGTCACTCGGTTTTCCCTCGGCGGAAGGCAATCGGATCTTGGAAACGGATTCATAAGGGCTTTCTCCTTCGTCGAATTCGTAAGGCTCTTTCTGTCTAAGCAAGCTCAACTCTCCCGAGCCGTAAAAGGAACATTTCTTGGAAGGCATGCCGGAGGACACGGTAAAAGGAATGACCGTGGCATTTTCATCTAGGTCATTACCCCATGGAGCATAAGCAAGATTCTGACTGCCTTGGGCATTCCAAAGCATGATTGAAAAAAGGGCCTTGGGCATAGGCTTCACCGTTTGCTCCTGAGACCAAAGAACTGTCGTCATGAAAGCCGACAAAAGGAAACAAAATCTCATGCCTTCACTCTAACGAATTACTGCGTGAAGAGAAGTCTTGTTTTACACTTCGTTCTCCCGCAACCAACGGAATTTAATGATCTTGAATTTCCGGCCGAATCGTTGGTTGATTCCTTTTCTCGAAATATCCTTGTCGGAGTTGGAGAGCACCTCCTCATGCGGATCCTGATTAAGTTTACGATCGGTTGGCAAACCAACTGCATAACGGTTTCGCGCTCCTGTGTCCCCGATGCCCGGTAAATCGGGTCCGGATTCGATGCCGTTGGTTATGGGTTGGATCTTTCCGGAGCTATCGGTTTCCGTGCTGTTACGATTCAGGTCGAGCCAATATTCCTCTCGACCATTCCAAATACCGTCGAAATTGCGATCCTCGAAAGGCTCATGAGGTCTATGGTGAGAGGGGTCCAACTTGGATTTCACGTAATCCGGCAATCGTTGAACGGTCACTTCAATCCAAGAACGGGAAGCCATCTGATTACTCTCGCCGGCGGGGCTTTCCCCCATGACACGGATCGTAAAAGTATCGGAACGGGCGGCAAGGGCAGGGGCAAGGGGTGAAAGAAGGTCTGCTTGGGTAAGCCAACCGGGAATGTTAGCCCCGGTCGCAACGTTCTCAACGGCAAGAAGGCTATCGGGAGCTTCTCCAAAGTTGAATGCGTTTTTGTAAATGTCCATTTTCATATCAATTGTGTGACGTTCTACTAGCATCCCTTCTTGATCGTTCCATTGCCTGTAAGGATCAGGAGGGTTCTTTTGGACCGCAGGGATAAGCAAAGGTGGATTAGGTATCCAATCACCCACGTTGGCTATACTATCGTCTTCGCGGTAAGCATTGTTGGTGTCGACGTGATAACGAGTCGCTCGAACCTTTATTTTCGGGTCGGGGAAACGATTGTTTTCTCGAGTTACCCCCGCACCCCAACCTTGGTTGAAGGTAAACCAATGGCCCCGTTGATTCGGATTAGGATTTCTAACATTGGGTTTGGGTGCAGCGGGACGAAGAGTTCCCTGAAGGCTGATGGCGTGTGTCCCGAATTTGGAATCTCCGGAGGAGGTGCCGTTGTTCTTGAAACCAACATAGGTAAATTCTTGCGTTGTCTTGGCTCGAGGAGGACCATTCCATCTTTTTAGAGGGACTCGCGGAAGAGCCAAATCCTTTTGCGGCGTTGAGAATCCATCGGAGTTGATCCCAGCTTTGGCAATCGCGGCTTGCACGGGACCACGTAATCCCAAAACCGTGTCTCTGGTTTCCCTTGGCCACCTGTCCCGTGGTAACCAAACCAAACTTTCGTTACCGGAGGCAAAGGAGGTACGGGCTACCCTGCGATTTACAAAGTCGGAAAGAGACAAAAAGGGACCACGCAACTTTACTTCCTCAACTAAATAACGAGCCAAATCCTCCAATTGATCATCGGTAAGAGACGCATACCCGGCCCATACGTCATCCGGGGAAGAGCTCTCGCCCATAACTCGCGGAAACGGTGTTTTGTTTTTTCCGTATTCCTTGAGTGAGGATAGTTGACTGACCCATGCTTCCACGGAGGTGGAGTTTACGTTAAACGCTCCATTGACAAGAAGATTGGAAGCATTGGTTTGATGCCGATGATCTTCATTGGAACTAGAAGTATTATCATGGTTTGGACTTCGATAGGGAATCAACCTAGGATTTGCGGGCTGTATGGGAGAGTAAAGAGTGGGGTTGGTCCGATCATCACCGGAGAGGAAATAGCCATCAAAGAGAGCTTGATTGGCGTAATAACTTTGATCGAGGGTAACGTTTTGGTGATTGAATTCGTTTTCAACGTCACGGACTGTTCCTGCTCCCATATCCAAGTTCGCCAAATCCCAAGGAAAAAGGCGGATTGGAAAATAATTGCCCGTAAATTGATCCAAGTATTCGAAACTGAACTTATTGATCAAATAGGGGATATCCATGTTGGGCTGAAAATCGATGCGCCTAACCCTTCCCCAGGTCTTGTACCTGGCCACTTGTGTCGTCGCATAGGAATTTCCTATCACATAGGCGGGGCCTTGAGAATAGGGGTTCAAGTTGGCGTGTCTGAATTGCATGAGGGAAAGCAAAGGGGAGCGGGGTACGCCGAACATGATAGCCGCATCAAATGCCACTTGACCTTCCATGTCCATGTTCTGATCCTCATGAAAATGGCCAATGCAGTACTCGCCGGAGTCGTCCACCAATGGAAAAACAGCTCCCGAGACAAAGCTTCCCCCGGTGGTGCTCGAAGCCATGAAATGCTTTGTGGTATTGAAATCGTCGAAATCAGCAAAGGGTTCGGAGGTCGGATTGTTTTCATTCCAGCGATAAGGAGGTCTCTCTCTACCCGAGTAGGTGGTTCCATCATCCATTTGACCTCCGTAAAAACTTGTCCAGGTGTTGCAATTCTTTTTTTGATTGTCACCACTGCCTTTAAAGTGAGTTGAATCGAACTTTTCCGTCGACCAATTATGGCCGGATCCGGTTTGAAAACTTTCGACGAGGGAACGAGGATTGAATTCGTGAAAAACGATCTTGTTGGAATCGCCCGGTAATTTCCAACGAAGCCTGAAACCATTCATGGGTGCTCTGTTTCCAGAAAGATTTCTGAATCGGTTCAGGCTCAAATCTGCATCGGCATTGGCGTAATCGCAAGTATTGGTTCCAATGCCAATTTGAAAAGATTTGCTGAATTTCTTTATTGGAAATTCCGTACTTCCCGAGGCGAGGTACAAGGTGATGCCTCTCGGAGAAGGAGTGCCCCCCAAACCGGGCAGGATGTTTCCTTGATCGTCGATGTTCTCCAATTCGGCCCGTGAAATACCCTTGACGTGGGAAAGCCAGTGACGAACGGTTACCGGATCGCTCCCTGATTGAGTGTAGTCGGTGAAGAATTTGGCGATGACGGGAATTTCGGGCCCCTTGACCAAGGGTATGTCGAGCAGACTCTTCGTCTGGCCGCTCGGATCATTTCTTACTCGGTTGATCAAAGTCCAATCATAGGTGGCTCCACTCCCAACTGTAAAATGAGCTTTTTCGCCAGGCTCCAATACAAGGTCGCTGATTCGAAGACGCAAAGGGACCGCACCCGTTGCTCGCACGAACTGGGAGCTACCTGGTCGAAGCTCAACCCTGCTTTGACGAAAGATGTGAAAAACTGGAATTCTACCATTGGAACGAATCGAAGAGGGGTGGCTAAAAAGAGGGGTAAAATCGGACTCGTTTCGAAAACGGTAAAAAGTACGATGATCGGAATTCGACATC
>TARA_B100001057_G_scaffold10888_3_pt1 | contig 12504 bp, 1 predicted proteins | sample TARA_B100001057 | Tara Oceans TARA_B100001057 (sample SAMEA2621839) | marine metagenome | biome: marine biome (ENVO:00000447); feature: surface water layer (ENVO:00002042); material: "saline water (ENVO:00002010), including plankton (ENVO:xxxxxxxx)" | depth 5 m | reverse complement strand
GCATTAATAATGGCGATTCAACGCAAATCAAGAGCATTTAAGGATATCAGTCTGTCTTTTTCACCTCATCCAGTGACAAAAGACCTTCCTGTACTTACAAATGAACGTGCAATCGTCAGATCAGTGAGAAATTTAGTGGAGACAATACCAACTGAAAGGTTTTTTAATTCTTTGATTGGTACAGACATTCGTGATTCATTGTTTGAGAACTTTACTGCAACTACTCCTACTATAATTGAAGACCAAGTTCGGAATACAATTAGAAATTTTGAGCCAAGAGTCGGAGAAATAGGTGTAGAGGTAGATGCATTACCAGATAGCAATCGATTAGAGGTTAAAGTACTATTTGATATTATTGGATTACAAGTTCCCACTCAATCTTTTACTTTTATTTTAGAACCAACAAGATAATATGCCCTTTACTCAATTTACTAATTTAGACTTTGAACAAATCAAAGTACAAATCAAAGATTTTTTACGATCAAACTCAAATTTTACAGATTTTGACTTTGAGGGTTCTAACTTTTCTGTTCTAATTGATACTCTAGCGTATAACACATATATTAATGCCTTTAATGCTAATTTACTTGCAAATGAATCATTTTTAGACTCTGCAACTATTCGTGAAAATGTAGTATCTCTTGCAAGAAATATAGGTTATGTACCACGCTCTAGAACCGCTGCAACAGCGACTATTAGCATGGCAGACATAAACTTAGGTCCAACTTCTAACGCAACTCCTAAGTTCATAACACTGCGTTCTGGACTAATTTGTATTGGTAATTCAGAGAACACAACATATCGTTTTTCAATACCTGATAATATCACTTCTTCACGTATTGTTGATGTTGGAGGTAATTCTTTTGCTCAATTTGATGATGATATCATAATTTATGAGGGAACATACTTATCAAGAACATATCTAGTTGATACAAGTGTTGATCAAAGGTATATTATTGATAGTCCAAATATTGATAGCTCAACTTTAAGGGTTTATGTATCTGCTCTCAATGATACAAGTATTGGTAGAAAGTATAATCAAGTTGATAATATATTAAAATTGGATAAAACATCAGAAATATTCCTTGCTCAAGAAGTTCAAGATGAAAAATACGAAATACTTTTTGGAGATGATCTTTTTGGTAAAAAACTTGAACATAATGAAACTATTACTGCAACATATATTGTAACTGATGGTAAAGATGGAAATGGTCCGTCTAATTTTAGTTTTCAAGGAACTTTTAATAAGGATGATGGAACTTTCTTTATTCCAAATGATAATGTATCAATAACTACCGTTACAAACGCTTCTAATGGTGCTGAAGTTGAGAATGTGTCCTCTATTAAGTATTTTGCTCCAAGACTTTACTCAGCACAGTACAGAGCAGTTACACCAAGAGACTATGAGGCAATAATTGAGTCTATATTCCCACAAACTGAGTCAGTTTCTGTCATAGGTGGAGAGGAGTTAACACCACCTCAATTTGGAAAAGTACAGATAAGTATTAAACCAAAAAATGGAACTTTTGTTTCAGATTTTGACAAACAACAAATCAAAAATAAATTAAAATCCTATGCGGTAGCAGGTATAAATTCAGAAATTGTTGATCTAAAGATTTTATATGTAGAAATTGACTCAAATGTCTATTACAACCCTGCACAAGTAGCATCATTCCAAAATTTAAGATCACTCATTGTATCTGGATTAAATGAATACGCACAAAACGTAGAAATTAATAAATTTGGTGGTAGATTCAAGTATAGTAAAATTAATCAACTTATTGATCGTTTAGATGATGGTATAACCTCAAATATCACAAAAGTTATCATTCGTAGAGATTTAAGTGCAGTGCTTAATACTTTTGCTCAATATGAACTTTGTTTTGGTAATCAATTTCACATAAATCCTGCAGGATATAACATAAAGAGCACTGGATTTACAATTGCAGGTACAACAAGCACATCTTACTTTACAGACACACCAAATAAGGATGCGGCTGGCAATCTAGATAGTAGTATGAAGGGTACAATTAGTATAGTTACAAAGAATAATAAAAATCAAGAGGTTGTTCTTGTAAAAGAGGCAGGAGGTGTTGATTACATGAAGGGTGAAGTGATATTGAATACAATAAACATTACTTCAACACAAGCAGATAACAATATTATAGAGGTTCAAGCTTTCCCTGAGTCTTTTGATATTGTAGGACTTAAAGATTTATTCGTCAGTTTTGACGTTTCTAATAGCTCCATAAATATGGTCAAAGACGTAATTGCATCAGGAGAAGATGTTTCAGGTGTTGTATTCACAAGAGATTACTATACCTCTAGTTACTCAAATGGAGTTTTAGAGAGGAAATAATTTATGTCACAAATTGACAAAAGAATTAAAGTCAATACTATAATTGAAAATCAGTTACCAGAGTTTTTACTTTCTGATTTTCCAAATGCTGTAGAATTTTTTAAGCAATATTATATCTCTCAAGAATTTCAAGGAGGTCCAAGTGATTTAATTGGTAATTTTGATCAATATCTAAAGGTTGATAATCTTGTACCAGAGGTTATTACTGGATTTACAAGTATTACATCTGAAATTTCTACATCTGATGATACAATATCTGTTACCAGCACTAAAGGATTTCCATCTGAATATGGACTTATTAAAATAGATGATGAAATAATTACATATACTGGAATTACATCAACTTCGTTTACTGGATGTGTTCGTGGATTTAGTGGTATAACTGGGTATAATGTTGGTGTATCTTCATCTTTACTTGATGTTAATAAAGAGACCTTAATATTTGAGGATACAAATAGTGGAATACATGAATCTGGAAAGACTGTAAAAAATCTATCTGTTTTATTTTTACAGGAATTCTATAGGAAAATAAAGAAAACATTCTTACCTGGATTAGAAGATACTACATTAGCGTCTAATTTAGATGTTGGTAATTTTGTTAAATTTGCTCGTTCATTTTACCAATCAAAAGGTATTCAAGAATCAATATCAATCTTATTCAAGGTTTTGTATGGAGTCACATCAAAAGTAGTTGATCTGGAAGGTAGATTAATAAAACCGTCTGATGCAGAATTTATTAGAAGAGAAGTTATAGTAGCAGAATTAATTACACCTCAGAGAGATCCAAAGGGTTTAATAGGTCAAACCATATACAAATCAGATGATTTAAATACTAATGGTTCAGTGTCGGAAGTTGAAATATTTACGAGAAGTGGTAAATCTTACTATAAAATTTCATTATTTGTTGGTTTTAGTGACCGTGATTTAATTAAAGGTATTTTTACAGTTACTCCAAATACAAAGTCATTAAATCCCGTATCTATAGGAGGGTCTATTCTAAATGTAGATTCTACAGTTGGATTTGGTGCTACTGGTATCGTTATAAGTGGAAATAATACTATAGAATACACATCTAAATCAATTAATCAATTTTTTGGTTGTACAGGTGTTAATAGAGTTATTAATACAGCGGATAATATTAGAAAAAATGAAAGTATATTTGGTTATGAAAATGGTGATCTATCTAAGAGAATAGATTTAAGAGTAACAGGTGTTTTATCAGATCTTGATGTTATTGATGAATTGAATCTAGCTAGGGAGGGTGAAAACATATATGTCAAGAATGTAGGTGAAAAAATTGATAATGATGGATTATTATATAAAGAAAAATTTGCAAATGTATGGCAATATAATACAAGTTCAAGATTTAGAGTTGAAATAAATGGAGCTACAATTTCCCTTAAAACTAAGATAGACAAAGCATTCTTAAAGAAAGGTGATAAATTTGAGGTATTAAGAAGAAATGAACAAACAGTAGAGGATGAATTTATTGTAGCGGTTGTAGACGCTCAACTTAATCAAATTACATCATCAGGATTATCATTTACCCCAAATCCAAACGAAGAATATGATATTCGTAGAGTAATGGAAAAAGCTTCTAGTTCAGCGGTAATTATAAGAGAGGGAAATGAACAATTATTCACTGATATATTAAATGTTTATACTGATAAAAGTATAGATGGATATGTTGCATCCAACTCATTACCAAGTTATGATATAACAACTGAACTTACACAAGAAACTGCTGTAGGCATAGCTAATACTACAATTAATTTTGGATTAGATAGTCAAAATCCACTTAATAATCTTTATTATTTCATTGACTTTAAAACAAATCGCAATATTAAATTCTTACAGGGTGATGCAGTAGTATACAATGTAGAAAAAGATCCTTTAGGTGTTACTACTGACTCTCCAACTGCAGCACCAGGATTAGTAGATGGGCAATTATATTATGTTGATCCACAACCAGAACTTGCGGGTGCAGATATAACAAGAATTGCACTATATTTCTCAAGAGCACAAATTGGAACAGCAAGCACAGTTCAGATAGGTTTAGGTTCCTCTGCTTTTGATCAACATAAATTTACGCTACAAAGACAAGCAAATAAGGAATTATCATCTAATCCAATATTAAGAAAGTTTCCACTAAGTCAAAATTTATTTGTATCAACATCTAATGAGCAGACTATTAATGAAATAGGTATATTAAAAGATGGTGTAGAAATAGTTTCACCAGTTTCACCTGATAGTATCTTCTATGGTCCTCTACAAGATTTGATTGTATCTAATGGTGGAGAAGGTTATGATGTATTTTATCCTCCTTCAATAGAGGTAGAAGCAGGATTAGGAAAAACAGCGTTGGCTGAACCAATATTATCGGGTAAAGTTGAAGCAGTTTTAGTTGATCCACAAGATTTTGACATTGAATCTGTTAAAAGTATTTCTCTAACAGGTGGTAATGGAAGTGGATGTCTTCTTGAACCATCTCTTGGAGATAGATTTCGTGAAATAAAATTTGATAGTCGTGATTTATTTTTTGGTGGTGGAGTTGATAAAAATAATGAAACAATTACTTTCCCTGAAGCACATAATCTAGAGAATGGTCAAATTTTATATTATAAAAATAATGGTAACACATCATTAGGTATAGGTTCTGCTTATGATACAAATAATATTATTACTGGAACTCTTTCAGATGGTGATCCTTATTTTGTTAGAATTGTAAATCCAACCACTGTACAAATATACAATAATAAAAGTGATGCGTTGTCTGGAATTAATACAGTTGGATTATCAACAGACACTGCAGCTGCAGGTATTCATGTATTCAGAACAGAATCAAAGAACACACTATTTGGGGTAAATGTAATAAATTCAGGTTCAGGATACCAATACCGAAAATTAAGAGTTAATCCTTTAGGTATTTCTACTTCATATAATACAATAAATTATACTAATCATGGTTTTGCACATGGCGATATAATCAATTATTCACCCACTACAGGTGCTGGAACAACAACTCCAGTTGCGATACAAGGTTTAACTACAACTTCATCATATTATGTGATGAAATTGGATGATAATACATTCAAATTAGCAGATGCTGGTATTGGAGCTACAGATTCAAGCAATTTTGATAGAGAAAAAGTAGTTAGTTTTGGATCAACTGGAACTGGATATCAAACATTTACTTATCCAGAAATTAAAGTTAATATAGAAGTTTCTTACGGTTCAACTGTCACAGGAACATTTAATTTCACTCCAATTATTTCAGGATCACTTACAGGTTCTTACTTATATGAGCAAGGCACTGATTATGGATCAACCATTGTAAATCATGTTAATAAACCAAATGTCAAAATACAAACTGGTGAACGTGCTGAACTTAGACCTGTTATTGCAAATGGTAGAGTAGAAGATGTTATAGTCGTTAATCAAGGTTCTAACTATGTTTCCCAACCACTTATTAATATTGTATCAAATGATGGTTTAGGAAGTGGTGCTATTGTAAGATCAGTTATTGAAAATGGAAAGATTACAGATGCTATCGTTATTAATTCAGGAATAGGTTATAGTACAATAACAACTGAGGCAATCGTTGAAGCAAGAGGAAAAAATGCAAAAATAGAACCTGTATTGAGAACCTTAACACTTAATGATGAAAGTAGATTTGGAAGTGAACATTTAATTGGTAGAGATAATAAACTAACTTTTGGAGTATTAGGATATTCTCAAAATTTAGCATCTAAATTTGAAACAGATTCATTTACAGTTAAGAATAACGGTGAATTTAATAATGTAACAGGTCATTCACCAATTATTGGATGGGCATATGATGGAAATCCTATTTACGGACCATTTGGATATACAAAATCTGATGATATAAACTCTGGTTTCTCAACTATGCGTTCATCATATAAGAGAAACATCAACAATATTGCTAATAGACCATCAGGATTTAATGCAGGATTCTTTAATGAAGATTTTCAATTTGATAATTCTGGTGATTTAGATGTTCATAATGGTCGTTTTTGCAAAACTCCTGAATTTCCAAACGGAATTTATGCATATTTTGCCACTAGTGAAATTGACTCAAATGGTATTTTAACTGGTTCTTATCCATATTTTATAGGTGATACTTACAGATTACCTATTATAGAAGAAAATTTAGAATTAACTCATGCATTTGATTTTAATAACTCTAATTTAACACGTAACACATTCCCTTATTGTGTGGGAGAAACACATGCAGAGAATGATTTTATTATTGAATCTAATGAGGAAATAAGACAATCAAGTGAAATTTTAGCAGTCACTAAGGGTGGAGTTGAAAGATTACAGATACTTAATGCAGGTAGTGGATATAAAGTTGGTGATGTTACAGAATTTGATGATACAGATACAAATGGAAGTGGATTCAGTGCGGAGGTAAATGAAATAATAGGTATAGGTGTATCAAATATTACTACAACTCTTGAAAGTTTTGAGAATGTGGTATTTACGTGGAATAGTAACAAAGAAGTTCAGGCAAGTTGCTTACCATTTTTTGAGTTAGAAGATAATGACTCTTTAACTGTTTCAGGTTTATCTACATCTGTGAGAAATTTAACAAACACTTTTGTGGTTGGAGTTAAGACAGATACAATAAGTATTGGAAAATCTATGAATGCTGTGAATGTTAACAACAGCGTGATCGAAGATATTTTTGTTAATAAAATACCAAATACACTTTCAGTTGGTGGATCACTTAGAGTTGGTGATGAATTTATAAAAGTTTTAAGTGTATATGGGACACAAAAAGTCATACGAGTGCAAAGAAATATAGGTGCTACAGCAGGTGTTGCACATACTTTTGGTTCTAATGTTGATGTTCTTAATAACAGATTTACAATTCCAGTACAAACTAGAAAATTTACTTCAAGATTAAATGATACAGTATACTTTAACGCACCCCAATCTGTAGGTGTCGGTACAAGTGGTGGTGCAAAGGATGTTACTTATTACACAGGAGAAACAGAAAAACAAATATCAATATCCAATAGGCAATTATATCTTCCAAATCATCCATTTGTTACAGGTCAAAAAGTAACATTAAATGTCCCACCAGTAGCAAACAAACAACTTGATGTTGCTACAGTTGATGATCCTAGTATTACTGCAAGTAATTTTTCTATCCCATTTACAGGAAATTCAATAGATTTATTTGTTATTAAGAAGAGTGAGGACTTTATTGGTTTATCCACAGTTGGTATTGGATCTGATAGTGAAGGGTTGTTCTTTAGGTCAAATGCAAGTAATGTCGCTGGAATCAATACTCACTTATATTACTTTACAACTAATTTTGACCAAATAATAGGAGACATTGATAAAGTCACAAGTACAGTATTAACTAATGTATCTGCAGCAGATACAACGACTCATGGATTAGAAAATGGTGATTTAGTTACAATTAATGTTGTACCTAGTTTAGAAGTAGGTATCGGCACTACAGCACCAGTAACAGTAAAATATAATGCACAATTTGACAAATTGTTAATTAATCCAATATCATTTACAAGTTCTGATGTAGAAGCAAACAGAATAGATATTGCAAATCATGGTTTTAAGACTGGCGATAAGATATTCCATGATGGTGGTAATGGAACAGGTATTGCAACAGGTTTGTATTATGTTAATAGGATAAATGACAGATACCTCCAACTCGCTGAAACATTAAAGGATTTAAATGTAGATCCAGTTAGAGTTATTACAATAAACGCTAATACAGGTGGAGATCAATCAATTGCTCCAGTTAATCCTAGAATCACAGTTATTAGAAACTCCAAATTAGCATTTGGTTTAACTGATACATCATTAACAGATTTTGACTTTAAGATATTTTATGATAAAAATCTTACAAATGAATATTCAAGCTCACAAGATTCAAGTAATTTCAATGTTGTTGGAGTAGGAACTGTTGGTATTGGAACAGAATCAAAAGACTCTAAGTTAACAGTTTCATATACATCATCAACACCTTCAACACTTTATTATGGATTATCAAAAGGTGGATTCATAAGCACTGCAGATACTGAAGTTGAAAATTATTCAGAAATTATATTCATTGATAGTATCTACAACGGTGAATATAAAATATCTGGTGTTACCTCTGAAAGATTTAATTTTTCACCTAAATTACCAGAATTTCTTAACTACCAATCTACAGATTGTGAGAAACTAGAATATTCAACAAAATCAAATAATACACATGGTGGAATTAAAAACTTTAAGATTCTATCATCTGGATTTAATTATAAAAAGTTACCAACCTTTAAATCTGTAAAATCAACTTTAGGTCAAAATGCAAATATTGTCCCTCAATCAGAACAAATTGCAAAAATAAAGGATATTAGAATAGTAGATTATGGATATGAGTATTCTGCAGATAATACACTAAGACCAGAGGCATTAATTCCTTCAATTGTAAATATTGACAATCTTGATGTTGTTGAAAGTGTTGATATCGTGGACGGTGGTTCTGATTTAACCAGTGCACCAAATTTATTATTATTCAATCCTGTAACTAATGTAGTCGTAGATAATTCTACATTAAACCCAATATTCCAAAATCAAACAATTACAAATGTAGAGGTAATTGCTCCTATTAATGGATTAGACTCGACACAACATCGAATAATATCCATTAACAACTCAAACGGTGTTGGTATTAACTCTATTGAATCAAGTCCATCTGGAATTGTTACATGTTTCTTAGAAACACCATTCAATGGATTCTCTAATCCTCAACCATTCGCAGTTGGCGATGAGATATATGTTGAAGGAATCCAGAGAGTTGGTGAAAGTGGAATAGGAACTGGTGGTGTAGGAGTAAGCACTGCAGTAACAGGTGATGGATTTAATTCTGACAACTATAATTACAGTTTCTTCCCAATTGTTGATTACACACCAGGTACAACTGCAGTTCTTAAGTTTAGTTTAGTTGGTTTAACAACTAATCCTGGCATTGCAAAAACATTTCAATCTGGTTTTGCATCAATTATTAATAAAAAAATATATCCAAATATAACACCAATACAAACAAGAGGACAGTTTGCTCAAAATGAATCTGTTACAGTTAATGATGAGGAAAGTGATTTAATAGTAGTTGAAATTAGAGATGATTATATTAAATTAGATGGTGTCTCAAAATTCAATGTTGGTGATAGAATTACTGGATTGTTAAGTGGAGTATCTGCACAAATATCAAGTAAAGTTAAAAACATAGCTAAATTCAATATTGATTATGCAAATCGCCAAGAATATGGTTGGTTAGATGGTATTGGCAGACTTAATGATGATACGCAGGTAATACCTGATAATGATTATTATCAAAACTTATCTTACACAGTTAAGAGTCCAATAACTTGGGATAAATTCTCTAATCCTGTGAACAGATTAGTCCATCCTGCTGGACTTAAGAATTTTGCAGATACAGGAATTCAGAGAAATATTAAAGTTGGCATTGATAGTTTAAGTAAATCATCAATATCAACTCTTATTTTAGACTTTACTGAAAAAACAAGAGTTGATGCTGTTAATAATTTTGATTTTGGTGATGACTATGATATTCTTAATTCAAGATCTAAAAATATCTTATTAAATCAAAGAAAATTAACAGATTTTACAAGATGTTTAACAAATAGAGTTTTAGTTCATGATGATATAAGTCCTAATTTTTCAAGTGTAAGTTTTGCAGAAGGAACTTCTGTTATTGATGAAATATTAACGGATTTTGCAACTTATTTAATACAAGTAATTGATCCAGACACACTTGACACTCAGATAAGTGAAGTTATTGTTATGAAAACTCAGAATAATAATTTCTTAATTGAAAAATCATCTGATTCAGCAGGAGTTGGTCTCAATAATCAGAATACTAATCTCAAATTAGGTGAAATTAAAACTGAGACAACAACAGCTGGAGATAATAATCTAATATTTGAACCTGTTGATCAATTTAATAAAGATCATGATATTAAAGTATTAAAAACCTTCTTTGACACTGATATTATTTCTACAGGTGCAAAGACAATTGGTAGTGTAAAATTAACTGGTGCTAATGTTGGTGTAGGGAGCACTGCAGTAGGATTTACAACAACTTCAATTGCAGAATTTTCAAGGAATGATTTTAATGGTTTATTTGCAAAAGTATTCGTACAAGATTCCATTACTAAAGAAATTAATTACAATGAAATATTGATTGATTTTGATGGTAATCAAACTGCTGAATCAAATATATTTGTTGATTCAAATACAGGTGCAAATGGAAATGTTGTTGGTTTGGTTACAACTAGATTTGAGAATGATTTAGTTAAGATACAAGTTCAGAATGATAGAATTAATGATTTAGATGTAAAAGCCAATATAGTTGGTTTAGGAACAACCACAGCAGGTACTGGTGTGCATCGTTTCTTAACAGATGATCAACCAGCAGGAGCAGAAAGAAGTGTTAGATTAGAGTCACAATTTAATCGTGGAACATCATCACCAATAACCTACACAACTGTAAACAAAGATAATGATAGCACTATTAAGTCTATAGTGAGAGTGTCATGTGGGGATACATCTGCTATTCACCAAATTGTTACAGTTAGAGATGCAGACGACGTGATGACTGTTCAATATCCATTTATCTCTATTGGATCAACTTCAGGTATTGGAACCTTTGGTGGAGAAATAAGTGGTAATAATATTGACTTAAAATTCTATCCAGATGCATCATTCGCTTCATTAGTTAATGTTCAAGCATTTAATGAAATATTCTATACAGCCACTGATTTTGATAATACACCTAATGAATTAAATTATGGAAGTGTTCAGCAAAAAGTATTTGTTACCACCTTTGATGGAAGAAATGGAAATAGAGCAAATAAAACTAAATTTGATTTAAAGTACAAAGGAGTTCCAATATACTCTAAAACATTTAATCCAGATGGAGTAGGACTTGAAAAATCAACTGGTATATTTAAAATCAATGATCACTTCTTTAACACTAACGAGGAATTAACATACGAAGAATCCTCCACATTTGTTGGTGTTGCTGCTACTCCTGTATCAATTGGATCAACTGTGAATTTTGCAGGTGTTACCACCACTCTTCTTCCCACTACAGTATTTGTGAAGAATATAGATGAAAATAGATTCCAATTATTCCCAACTAGACAAGACATAACATCTGGTACAGCGATTACATTCACAGGTAACGGATCTGGTAATGCTCACAAATTGAGCATGACTCAACAATTGACAAAAACAATTATTGGATTAGATGGAGTAACTCAACAACCAATATCATTCACATCAATAGCACATACATTAAGTGGTAATATTGGAGCGGCTACCTCTCAGTTTGCATTGAGTGGTATTGGTTCGATATTTACAACTGATGTGTTGAAGATTGACGATGAATATATGAAGATTGAACAAGTTGGATTTACAAGTACAGTTGATGGTTCTGGTGCGATTGATGACTCACTAAACGTATCACAAGGTATTTCTACCATACCCTCAGTAAGAGTTGAGAGAGGAGTTCTTGGTATACCAGCAGCAGCTCACTTAAATGGTGCAACCGTTAGAGTTCACAGAGGATCATTTAACATTGTCGATAGTTCAGTTTACTTTATTGAACCTCCAAAAGGTAATACTAGAGAAAGAAAAACACCAACAGAGTTACCTTTTGTAAAAGCAGACTTTAGTGGTAGAACTTTCTTAAGACAAGATTATACAACCAATATGATATTTGATGATATATCAGATAACTTTACAGGTATTGGTAAAACATATTCTCTTAAAGTTGGTGGTGCAAATACATCTGCAGGTATTCAGGTTGGAAATGGTGTATTGTTTATAAACGGTGTATTCCAAACACCATTTACAAGTAACAATGCGGGGCATAATTATAAAATTACTGCTGACACCGTAGCAGGTTTATCTACAGTTAACTTCACTGGTATAACATCTGAAAATGGTCAATTTATAGTTTCGGAATCAGATATCAATCAAAACCAAGTTCCAAGAGGTGGTATAATAGTATCGTTAGGTTCTACACCAGGCTTAGGATACGCTCCTTTAGTAGGTGCAAGAGTTCATCCATTTACAAACTT
>TARA_B100001057_G_scaffold493690_1_pt1 | contig 12512 bp, 12 predicted proteins | sample TARA_B100001057 | Tara Oceans TARA_B100001057 (sample SAMEA2621839) | marine metagenome | biome: marine biome (ENVO:00000447); feature: surface water layer (ENVO:00002042); material: "saline water (ENVO:00002010), including plankton (ENVO:xxxxxxxx)" | depth 5 m | reverse complement strand
GCTTCAGGTTATGTGGATACAATTGATGTTAAAAAAGATATTAATGCTAAAGGATTATTTTTTACTCGACCATCTATTGCACATTATACTGTAAAAAGAGAGGAGTTAGTTGAGTCAGCTAAAAAAGTTTTTGATGCAATTTTATCTGGAAAGTTTAAGGTTGAAATTTCAAAAAAATATTCTTTAAAAGATGCAGCTCAAGCTCATAAAGATTTAGAGGCAAGATTATTATTTGGACCAGCGGTAATAATTCCTTAATCAACTTTTACATCCATGTCTGACATGTGTAATTTTAATGCATTTGTGGATATGTGTATCTCTTTAATAAAAAACATAATTGAAATTATCATTGACAAACAACAAGATCCAAAAATTACTCTAGCTATAAAAACTTCATCTAAATAAAGTCCAAGAACAGTAAGCATATTAAATAAAAATCCAAACGCTGCAAACATAATTGTCCATCTTAGAAGAGTTATTCTGCCACTTAAATTTATAAATTGCTTTTTCCACTCTGCAGGAATATGCTTTTCGTAAACATGCTCATCATGCAGCTCTCTTATTAGTTTGCTTAAAGAGTGAAATCTATTACTGTAAACACTCATTAATAAAGGAATTGCTGGAAACATCAGGGCTGTAACCGTGTAATCTATATTCATACGAATCAGTTTGATTATCAATCTTGCCTTTGTTATTTACAAGTAAAAATTATGAGCCAATTTAATCTTTTTTTAGAACTTACTAGGGTTAAAAGACCTATAGGATACATGCTTTTATTTTGGCCTTGCGCTTGGGGTTTAACAATTGGCTTTGATTTTTCTCAAAATCTTCAATTGTATATCTTTTACCTAATATTATTTTTATTTGGATCAATATTAATGAGGTCAGCGGGGTGTATTGTTAATGATATTGTTGACAGAAAATATGATAAAAAAGTTTCAAGAACAAAGGACCGACCAATAGCATCTGGGAAAATATCTGTTAGTTTAGGTTTAACCTATACAGTGATTTTATGTATGCTTGCTTTAGGAGTTTTGATAAATTTTAATTATTTTACGATAGTGGCTGCTTTAATATCTATGCCTCTGGCATTTACTTACCCATTTATGAAACGCTTTACCTATTGGCCCCAGCTTTTTTTAGGCATTACGTTTAATTATGGATTGATACTTGGCTGGACAGCTACAGTTGGTACGATAGATGTAATACCAGTTCTCTTTTATCTAGGGGCCATATTTTGGACACTTGGCTATGATACAATTTATGGATATCAGGACATTAAAGATGACGAAATAATAGGATTAAAATCAACTTCAATTAAATTCAAAAAAAATCCATATAAATTTTTATACTCATGTTATTCATTTTTTTTTATAACACTTATAACAGTTGGTTTTTTAATGGGTTTAAATAAATATTTTTGGATAATGTCAATTTTAATTTTTTTTCAAATATTTTATCTTCAATTAAGAAAATTAGATATTAAAACTCCATCCAACTGTCTAAAAGTTTTTAAATCAAATAATTTATTAGGTTTTTTTACTTTTATAAGTCTCGTAGTTGGTAAATTTTAAAAATGAATAATTTTCAAATTCTTAAACGTCTTTATAACAGTTACACAAAAAAATATTTAAGAAATATTTTGATTTCTGTTTTTTTTACCGTTCTTTTAGCTGGTAGCACATCATCGGTAGCTTACTTACTTGACCCAGCAATTAAACAACTTTTTATAGAACAAAAACAATCTTTTATTTTTTTAATACCAGCTTTAATAATTCTTGCTTTCGCTGTTAAAGGAGCCTCTTTATATTTAGCTAAAGTCATAATGATAAATGTTTCTGAAGAGGTAAGAAAAGATATTCAAACTGACATGTTTGCCTCACTAATTAAAGCTGACACCCAACTTGTTGATGATAAACATTCAGGTAAATTTATTACAAATCTCACAAATGATGTTAATATGATTGTCAATTTAGTTAGTACAGCTATTTTAAATTTATTCAAAGATAGTTTAACCCTAATAGGTCTTTTAACAGTAATGTTTTATCAAAACTGGAAACTTTCACTTATAGCAATAATTATGATTCCTTTAGCAAGTGCTGCTGCAAGAACACTTGGTAAACGAATAGGAAAAGTTACCACTCAACAGATGGCTAAAGCTGGAGTATTAACTTCCTACCTCATTGAAATTTTCAAAAACCATAAATTAATCAAAATATTTCAAAAAGAAAATTATGAAAAAAAGCGTGCAAATGAGTTCATTAATAATCTTAAAGAAACATCAAGAAAAATTAACGTAGTACATGTTAGAGCTTCGCCGATTATGGAATTTCTAACTGGAATTATGATAGCTTGTCTAATTTTTATTTCTGCGAAGTTAGTTGCAAAAAATGAATTAGAAGTAAGTAATTTTTTTTCATTTTTAGCAGCTATGATGTTGTCGTATCAGCCTGTAAGATCTCTCGCTACTCTAAATATCACAATTCAACAGGGTTTGTCTGGTGCGAGGAGAGTATTGCCTATAATTGATGATACTCAAAAAGTTCAGGATGCTCCTCATTCAAAAGAACTTAAGGTAATTAAAGGAAATATAAATTTTGAAAAAGTTAATTTTATCTACAAACAAGGGGAACATCAGGTTTTAAATTCAATAAACTTGAACATTCCTGGTGAAAAAATGACAGCATTGGTTGGCCACAGTGGAGCGGGTAAATCTACTATATTAAATTTGATCCCAAGGTTTTATAACGCTGATGGTGGAAAAATTTTAATTGATGGCCAGTCTATCTATGATTCAACAATTTTTTCTTTACGAAAAAATATCTCATTAGTGAGTCAAGACACGACTCTTTTTGACGATACAATAAAAAATAACATTTCATATGCTAATTTAGACGCAACACAGAAAGAAATTGAAGAGGCTGCAAAATTTTCTTTTGCAAATGAATTTATCGAAAAATTACCAAATAAATATGATACTTTGATAGGAGAAAATGGTGTTCGACTTTCTGGTGGAGAAAAACAAAGATTATCAATCGCTAGAGCTATATTAAAAAAAAGTCCAATTATATTATTAGATGAAGCCACATCTTCACTTGACGCAGATACAGAAAATAAAATTCAAAAAGCGATTTCATTTTTGACTAAAGGGAGAACTACTATCGTAATTGCTCATAGACTGTCTACAATTTTAAATTCCGATAAAATATATGTTATAGATAATGGAAAAGTTATAGGAGAAGGAAAGCATGAGGAGCTCTTAAATTCATCATTAATTTACAAAAACTTTTATGAAAAACAAATCAAAAGATCTTAATGATAATTTTTTATAGATTAATAATTAATTTAGTTTTTATTTTTTCACCAATAATTTTAGTTTTTAGATTACTTTATAAAAAGGAAGATCCCATAAGATTTAAGGAAAAATTTTGTTTTTTTTCTGAACAAAGAAAAAAAGGTAAACTTTTATGGTTTCATGGGGCAAGTGTAGGTGAATTACAAAGTATTGTGCCACTCTTAGAAAAATTAGAAAAAAATTCTAAAATAAATCAAGTTTTGGTGACTTCTAATACCTTGAGTTCTTCTAATGTATTAAAAAAATATAAATTTAAAAAAGTAATACATCAATTTTTTCCTATTGATACAAATTTTTTTTCAAAAAAATTTTTAAATTATTGGAAACCTTCTGTATCTTTTTTTATTGACTCAGAAATTTGGCCTAATTCAATCGAAAATATAAATAATAGGAATATACCCTTAATACTTCTTAATGCGAGGATTACAAAAAAAACTTTTAGAAGATGGAGATCGGTAAGTATTTTTTCCAAAGACCTTTTTAAAAAAATTGATTTATGTTTATCATCTAGTTTTGAAACAAAAAAATACTTAAAGATTCTTGGTGCAAGGAAAATAAAATTTCTTGGTAATTTAAAATATTCTCAATCAGAAAATGACAAAATTAAAATAGATAAAAGGCTTAAAAAATTTATTGCATCAAGAAAAACTTGGTGTGCATCAAGTACTCATTTATCTGAGGAAAATACTTGTGGTTTAGTTCACAGGGAGTTAAAAAAAAAATATAAAAATCTTCTAACAATTATTATTCCTAGACACATAAATAGGGCCTCCTCAATTAAAAATGATCTTGAGGAATTAAATTTGAAAGTTCAAACTCATGAACCCAAAAAAAAAATAAATAAAAATTTAGATATTTACTTAGTAAATTCTTATGGGCAAACAAAGTCTTTTTACTCAAACTGTAAAAATATTTTTTTGGGAGGATCATTGATTGAGCATGGAGGACAAAATCCCCTGGAAGCTACAAGATATGGATGCAACATCATTCATGGTCCAAATGTTTCTAACTTTAAGGAAATTTATAAATACTTAAAAAAGATAAAAATTTCTTCAGAAATTAAAAATAAAAAAATGATGATTAAAAAATTAAATCAATTTTTGAAAAAAAAACCTAATTCACTTATTATACAAAAAAAATTAGAAAAAATTGGCCAAAAAACTTTAAATTCTACTTACGGTGAAATTAAGTTTATAATAGATAATAATGAAACTTAAAAAACCAAAATTTTGGGATTTCAAAAAACCAAATTTTTTATCATTTTTACTTTTAATCTTTACAGTCCCACTGCTGTTAAATAATTTTTTCTTAAATTTAAAAAATAAAAAAAAAATAATTAATTTAAGGACAATTTGCATTGGTAATATCTACCTTGGTGGAACTGGTAAAACACCAACAACTATTGAATTATATAAAATACTTAAGAAACAAAATTACAATGTTTCTACCGCCAAAAAATTTTACAAATCTCAAGAAGACGAACAAAATTTATTAAAAAAAGAAACTGATCTTATTTGTTATGATACAAGGAAATCTATAATTCATAAAGCTATCCATGAAAAAAAAGAAGTTTTAATATTTGATGATGGCTTACAAGACAAAAACATTACTTATGATATGCAATTTGTATGTTTTGACTCAAATACTTGGATTGGAAATGGTCAATTAATTCCTGCGGGCCCTCTCAGAGAAAAAATATCTAGCTTAAAAAAATATGATGGAGTTTTTTTAAAAAACAGTAAAAATAAATACTACAATGAAATATTAAAAAACATAAACTCAAGAATAGAAATTTTTAACACTGAGTATCAAATTTCAAATCTTAATCAGTTTAATTTAAATTTTGATTATATGATTTTTTCAGGAATTGGAAATCCTAATGACTTTAAAAATATATTAGTAGAAAATAAATTTAATATTAAAGATGAATTAATCTATCCTGACCACTTTAATTACACATTAAAAGATATTGAATTTATAAAAAAACGTGCAAATGATATCAACGCTGGAATAATTACTACAGAAAAAGATTATATGAGAATAAAAAAAGAAAATCGAAATGGTATTAATTTTTTAAAAATAAATCTAAAAATACATGATGAAAAAAGATTAATTAATTTTATTAATGATAATATCAATGACAAAAGTTAAATATTTTTTTCAGTTTATCGGTATCTTGTTTTTATTTTTGTTATATAGACTTTTGGGTTTAAATTTTGCCTCTACAATTTCTGGAAAACTTTTAGTGTTAATTGGTCCTATGTTTAGATCTAAAAAAATTATTAATAAGAATTTATCAATAGCTTATCCTGAACTCAATGAGTTTGAAAAAAAAAATATTTTAAAAAAGATGTGGTTTAATTACGGAAGAATATTAGCAGAATATGTATTTATTGAAAAGTTTAGAAACTCAAAGTTATCTGAAAATATAATAATTGAAGATCAAGAAGAACTAGACAAAATCAGAAATAGTTCAAAACCAGTAATATTTGTTTCTGGCCACTTCAATAATTTTGAACTTATGGCAATGCATATAGAGAAATCAGGAATTAACTTAGCAGCTATTTATCGACCGTTGAATAATATTTTTTTAAATACAATAATGGTTAATTTAAGAAAAAAATATATTTGTAAAAACCAAATTAAAAAAGGTATCTCGGGTACAAAGGAAATTCTCAAACAATTTAAAATAGGAAATTCAATTGCTTTGATGATTGATCAAAGAGTTTCGGAGGGTATTAAGGCAAATTTTTTTAATGAACCTGCTTTAACAACAACAATTCCTGCGCAATTTGCTAAAAAATATGGTGCAAAAATTGTTCCAGTTTATATTGAGAGGTTAGAACAAACAAAGTTCAAAATTAAAATTCACAAAAGTTTAAATTTTTCTAAAAATGATACCTTGGAATTTATCACAACTAGTTTAAATAAAATTTTAGAAAGTATGATTTCAAAAAATCCAGAACAATGGATTTGGACGCATAATAGATGGAAATAATATTTTAATTTTTCTCTCTTTTTAATGATGCTTCTATATATGAATAATAAGGTTCCTGTAAATCTACGTTCCAGTATGTTAAATCTTTAATACTAATTTTTTTTCCCGATATAGCACAAATCACATAATCTCCATTCTCAATGATTTGAAAGTTATTTGGTAAATATTTTAATTTTGCTAATTTTTTATACATTTTTAGTTTATATATATGAAATTATATGAAAGTTGGAATAATTGGAAGTGGCGGAAGGGAACATGCAATATGTTTTTTTTTAAAGAAATCAAAAAAAGTAAGCGAAATTTATTGTTTTCCTGGAAATGCTGGCACAAATAAAATTGCAAAAAATATTCAAGTTGAATTGAACGACTTTGAAAAACTTAAAAATGAGATAGTTAAACATAAAATTGACTTAATAATTGTTGGTCCCGAAAAACCCTTGGTTGATGGTGTGGTTGACTATCTTGAAAAAAATAAAATTAAAGTATTTGGACCAAATAAGGTAGCTGCACAGCTTGAAGGATCTAAAATTTTTACAAAAAAACTATGTCAAAGATATAAGATTCCAACTGCTAAATTTGGAATATTTAAAAATTCAGCTGAAACTTTGAATTTTTTAAATGAAGCAATGTTTCCAACTGTAATCAAAGCTGATGGATTGGCTGGTGGAAAAGGTGTTTATATTTGTGAAAATATTTCAATGGCTAAAGAAGCGGTTAATGAAATATTTAATGGGAAATTTGGAATTGCGAATGAAATCTTAGTAGAAGAATTTCTTGAGGGAGAGGAGATGAGCTATTTTATATTAACTGATGGAATTACATACGAAAAATTTCAAACTGCTCAAGACCACAAAAGAATTCTGGAAGGTGACATGGGAAAAAACACAGGTGGAATGGGTGCATACTCTCCATCAAAGTTAATCAACAAAGAATTGGATAATAAGATATTAAAAAAAATTATCGAACCAACTCTTAAAGCCTTAAAAAAACTTGGCACAAATTTTAGTGGATTCTTATATGCAGGATTGATGATTAAAAATAACGAGCCATATCTAATTGAGTATAATGTAAGGATGGGAGATCCAGAGTGTCAAACGATACTTCCAAGATTAAAAAGCGACCTAATGGACTTAATTATCAATTGTGTTGAAGGTAAATTAAGTAAAACAAAAATTGAATGGTATGATGATAAAAGTTTGTGTGTAGTTTTGTGCTCAAAAGGTTATCCTGATAAATTTAAAAATCACTCTGAGATAAAAAATTTAAATAATTTAGAATCAATCATGTCTAATGATGAGTTCATTTTTCACGCAGGAACTGTATTTTCAGATGGCAAAATTTTTTCTAACGGTGGTCGAGTGCTCAATTTCGTTAAAAAATCTCAAAGTTTTAAAAAAAGTAGACAAGATGTTTTAGATTTAATAGAAAATTTAAATTGGGAAAATGGTTTCCATCGAAAAGATATTGGTCACAAAGTTATTGATTGATGAGAATTATTTCAGGTTACTTAAAAGGAAAAAAAATTATTTTACCATTAGATAAAAAAACTAGACCTTTAAGAGACATGGTTAAAGAGTCAATTTTCAATATTATGAAACATTCGAATAAAATAAATTGTGAAATTGAAGATTCAAAAATTTTAGACTTATTTTCAGGATGTGGTTCATTTGGTTTGGAATGTATTTCTCGTGGAGCTAGTAAAGTATATTTTAACGAAAATTATCCAGAAGCTTTGAAAATTTTAAAAAAAAATATTAATGCACTTAGTTGTGAGAAAAAGATAAGTATAATTGAGAAAGATTGTTTTCAAAGTATAAAAGGTTTTAAAAAATTTGATGATAAATTCAATATTATTTTTATTGATCCTCCTTTTAAAGAAAAAAGACTAAATTATTTATTGGAGTTAATAATTGATAACAAAATTTTAGATAATGATGGAGTTATAATTATACATAGGCACAAAAATGAAAACGAGGAGATTTTAAAAAAATTTAAAATTCTAGATGAAAGAGATTATGGTATTTCAAAAATTATTTTTGGAAATTAAATTTTTTTTAAAATTTTATTGGTTTCCTTTTTGATAAGTTCGACCTCTGGCTGATTAAATGGGTTGATATTTAAAGCTTTTCCAAGCAAGATTGTTTCTAAAATAAAAAAAGTAAAAAGTTCACCGAGTGTTTCCTCGCTTCGATTATTTATCACAAAACTTCTAAAAGGTATCTTTTTTTTTATAAAGACCTTTTGAGTTGCATAAAATTCAGATTTAATGACTTGTTCCACAGTTTTATTCTTAAGAAGACTGTAGGTATCCAATAAATATTTTGATCTAATTTTCTTATTACTTTTTTCTTTAACCATAAAAAACGTAAAAAAATTATTTTTTCTACCATCTAAATATAGTTGCATTAAACTATGATTATCTCTTGGCATTAAAGAAATCAAAGGCAGTATACCACCTGATTTTTTTCCAAGACTTTCAGCAACAAGTTGCTGGTACCAATAAAAAAAATCCTGAGAATTTTCATCGTAATTTAATATTATTGAATTTGTTTTTTTACTTTTATATAAATTTAAAATACCACTCACATTTAAAACCAATTGATTAAAAAATGTCTCATTGTTAATTAGAGAATTGAATCTTTTAAATTTTTTGAGATTAAGGCCCATTAAACACGCCGGTAACATTCCAGTTTCGGATAAGACTGAAAATCTACCACCAATAAAATCTTTATGCTCAAAAACTTCTCTTTTCATTTTTTTTGCAATTTTATTTAAATAATTATCATTTTTACCAGTGATAAATATTGACTCTTTATTTTCTTTTAAAGTGTTGAAATTTGAAATGGTCTCAAGTGTATTACCTGATTTTGAGATAATAATATTTAATTTTTTTTGATCAATTTCTAAATTTTTTTTTATATTTAAATTATTAATAAATTCAAATTTTTTTTTAATCTTAAAATTTAAAAAAGAATAGATCGCCTGAGCCCCTAGAATTGATCCACCCATACCAATAACCCTAAAAAAATTATATTTTTTATATCTGTTAAATTGATTTAAATTAAAAGAGTATTTATATTTACTAGATAGACTTGATAATAGTGAATTTTTTTTAATATTTTTTTTTAAATTTTTAAATATCTTTAAAACCAAATAATTTTTTTTAAACTTTTTGAAATTTTCAAATTCGATATTTTTTGTTAACATGAAGTTATTTAAGATTTTCTAAAACAAATTCCTCTGCATCACCATAGCTTTTTTTTTGAGTTTCCTCAGAACCACTTTGATTTTTAAGAAGGTTTTCAATATTTGTTTCTTCCTCTATTTGGGCTATAGTTTCCTCATATTCATCAATTTGATCTTTAGGTTTTGGTAACTCCATATATTTTGGGGGCAAAACTAATGGATTTTTTTTTTTTACTAAAAATTCATCACTATTTTCAGATTTTTTTCCACTAAGACCATCTTTGATAGTCTGACATGAAATTAATAAAAATGAGCAAAAAATTAACAAATATAATCTAGTTTTTTTCATGTACTCTCTTATTAAAAAATATTTCAACTAAAATAAGGCAAATCACACCTAAGGTTATAAATATATCAGCAACATTAAAAATAAACCAGTGATAGTTACCATAATGAAAGTCAATAAAATCAGGCACAGCTGAATAACTAAGTCTGTCAAATATATTACCCAATGCTCCTCCAAAAATCATTAAGTAAAAATAAGTTTCTAAGTCATCTTTTTTAAATCCTAGATATAAAAGAATTGCTGAAACAAATATAATTATCATTGTAATTAAATTATAAATCAATTTATCATCAAAATTTAATAACCCAAAAGCAACTCCTTCATTCCAAATCAAAAAAAAATTTAAAAAATCAAATAGATAAATCTCTTGAATATTACTTTCATTAAAAAAATTTATGATTAAAATTTTTGAAATTCTATCTATAAAAAATATTGATACGATTAAAATTATTTTTAAAACTTTTTTATCTTTTACTAGGTTCATATAAGATTTCTTATTGATGTCTTTTGCATTTGTCAGGACTTATTTTCCAACAAACCGGACATTTATTTCCATTTGCTTTAAAGGTATTGATCTTTATTTCCTCCTCGTTATGCTCTAAAACTCTAGCATTTGATGTGATACATAATTCTGCGAAATCTAATTTTTTAGCCAGATTGAACAATTTTTTATTTAATTTAATTTCTAAATTAGCTTCTAGACTTGAGCCAATTTCTTTTTGAGCTCTTTTTTCCTCTATACTAATATTGCAAATATCTCTAATCTTTAAAAACTCATCCCAATTTTTACTTAATTCAATATTTTGAAATTTTTTTGGGAATTCATTAAACTTTTCTAGATGAATGCTTTTTTTGTTTTTAGAAATAAGTTGATAAATTTCTTCAGTAGTAAAAGATAAAATTGGCGCAAACCATTTTAATAATGAATTTAGTATAATATTTAATAACAATAACGTTGATTTTCTTTTTTCAGAATTTTCTGGATCACAATATAAAACATCTTTTCTTATATCAAAATAAAATGATGATAGATCTACAGTGCAAAAGTTTAATAATTCTTTGTAAAGATTATGAAAGTCATAGTTTTTAAAATATTCATTAAATCTTAAATTTAATGAATAAATTTTATGAAGCATAAATTGTTCTAATTCAGGTAAATTTTTTAGATCAATTGAATTCATATCAATCTCCTCAAAAGAATCTTTTAAATTTCCTAACAAATATCTAAAAGTATTTCTAATTTTTCTATAAGACTCTGAGTGTTGATCCAAAATTGAGTAATCTATTCTTAGATCCTCTGCATAGTTTGATGATGCAACCCAAATTCTTAGTATATCTGCTCCATATTTTTTCAGAATATCCTCTGGAGCTATTACATTTCCTAAGGATTTCGACATTTTCAAACCTTTTCCATCTACAACAAATCCATGGGAAAGTATTGACTCGAAAGGAGCCCTATCTCTAGTTCCACAAGATTCTAATAGCGATGAATGAAACCAACCTCTATGCTGATCTGATCCCTCTAAATACATAGACGCAGGCCATTTCAAATCTTTTCTTTTTTCTAAAACGAAGGAATGAGTTGATCCACTATCAAACCATACTTCTACAATATCACTAAGCTTTTCAAAATCCTCTGATTTATGATTTTCTCCAAGAAACTTTTGAGGATCATCTGAAAACCAACAGTCTGAACCCTCTTTCTCATAAATTTTTGCTATATTTTCGAAAACCTCATCATCAACTAAAATTTCATTTGTTTTTTTATTTATAAAAATAGGTAAAGGTACTCCCCAGACTCTTTGTCTTGATACACACCAATCTGGTCTAGTTTCAATCATTGATTTTAATCTTTCCTTTCCTTTACTTGGATAAAATGTCGTTTCATTAATTGCTTTTAAAGCTTTAGTTCGCAGTTTATGACTATCCATAGAAATGAACCATTGGGGTGTCGCTCGATGGACTAATGGTGCTTTAGATCTCCAAGAATGAGGGTATGAGTGAACAAGTTCACCGTTTGATAATAATTTTTTTTGGCTCTTAAGTTTTTCTATTACAATTGGGTTTGATTTGAAAATATGTATTCCTTCAAATAAAGCTACATTTTCTGTATATTTTCCATCTCCATCAACTGTTTCAATAGCTTTTATTCCATTGTTTAAACAAAGATTAAAATCATCTGGACCATGGCTTGGAGCACAATGAACAACCCCTGTTCCTTGTTCTGTTGTAACAAAACGAGCCTCTAGCATTGGAATGTCATGATCATAACCTAAATCATAAAAAGGATGTTTGCATACTGTTCCATTAAATTCTTTGCCTTTAAATTTTTTTATATTTTTATAGGCTTTTATCTTGCAATCTTTAACCACTGACTCCAGTAAAGCATCAGCTATAACAATTTTTCTATTTTTAAAATCACCATCATCATTAATTTGTATAATTAGATAGTCTAAACTTTCATTATATGCCAAAGCCTTATTTGCTGGTATAGTCCAGGGTGTAGTAGTCCAAATAACTATATCAGAATCATTAAGTTCAATTACATTTGATGATTTGATTGCAAAAGATGCATAAATAGTATCTGATTTATGATCCTGATATTCTACTTCAGCATCTGCTAAAGC
>TARA_B100001057_G_scaffold459437_1_pt1 | contig 12517 bp, 14 predicted proteins | sample TARA_B100001057 | Tara Oceans TARA_B100001057 (sample SAMEA2621839) | marine metagenome | biome: marine biome (ENVO:00000447); feature: surface water layer (ENVO:00002042); material: "saline water (ENVO:00002010), including plankton (ENVO:xxxxxxxx)" | depth 5 m | reverse complement strand
GGAATATTTGCTTTTATTAGACCTGTAATTACGTCAACAGAAGGTCTTTGTGTTGCAAGAATAAGATGAATACCTGCTGCTCTAGCTTTTTGAGCAATTCTTGCAATAAGATGCTCAACTTTTTTACCAACAAGCATCATCATGTCAGCAAATTCGTCTACTACAACAACTATAGATGGAAGGACTTCTAAAAATTCTTCTTCATTTTCATCTACCGGATTTAGAATTTGTTTTCCATTCTTCTCAGCTTCTTGTATTTTTTTATTGAATCCGGCCAAATTTCTAACTCCCATCATAGACATTAATTTGTAACGCCTATCCATTTCTGCAACGCACCACCTTAGACCATTTGATGCATCAGTCATATCAGTAATTACAGGAGTTAATAAATGAGGTATCCCGTCATAGACAGCTAATTCAAGCATTTTTGGATCAACTAAAATAAGTCTTACATCCTCAGGATCTGATTTAAACAAAAGACTTAGCAACATTGCATTAAGTCCAACTGATTTACCTGAACCAGTTGTTCCTGCCACTAATAAATGAGGCATTTTAGACAAATCAACTACTATTGGATTGCCAGAAATATCCTGTCCAAGCGCAAGGCTTAAATTAGACGGTGATGCTTTAAATGACTTAGAAGAGAGAATTTCAGTAAGTCTTACCATTTTTCTGTTGTTATTAGGTATTTCAATTCCTACAAAGGACTTACCCTCAATTACTTCAACTACTCTTACGCTGCTAACAGATAAAGATCTTGCAATATCTTGAGCAATATTTGTAATCTTACTAGCCTTTGTACCTGGCGCTGGTTGGATTTCAAATCTTGTTACAACTGGTCCTGGTAAAACTGATTCGACAGTTGCTTCAATTCCAAACTCTTCAAGCTTTGTTTCAAGCAATGTTGCTATTTGATTTAACTCATCTTCATTTAAAGAACTTCCATCATCTAAAGCTCTGTCTAAAAGCTCAGTGCTTGGCATGACTGCCTTTTCTTTGGCTTCAATTTCTGCATCAATAGGTTTTTCAATTTCTTTTAAAGGATTTTCATTTTTAATAGGGAGATCAGGTTGTGTTTGAGGGGCCTTTGATTCACTTTTTTTTTCGTTAGTTAATTGTGGTTCTTGTGAAATATTTCTTTTTTTGTCTTTATTATTTAATTTTGTTTTAGAGCTAGAGCTTGCAACTGTAATAAATTTTTTTAAGCCTAAAGAGCTAGCTGAAATTGCTGAAGATAGTTTTAAAAAAAATAATCTTAGCAATTTAGTTGTCAGCTTTGATAAAACTATTAAAAACTTACCAAAGTTATCAATTAATTTGATCCATGAAAAATTGAATGATAATGATGTAGCAGGAATGACAAGTATGATCAGAAAAATTAAAGTGCCTATATCACCAAATATTGAAGACAGAGTTACCAAAACTGAATTTCCTATAACTCCTCCGAAATTGTTTGACAAATAAAAATGTCCAATGGATGAAAAACATATAATTAAAAAAAATGAGCTTGCAACTCGAACAAGGGCTTTGATAATTGAGCTAAATTTATCTTCAAAAAATAAAGATTGAATTGACCACACACAACCAATCAAAAGAACTAAATATCCAGCATAACCAATAAGAGTAAATAAAAAATCCGCTACAGAGGCTCCAAGAGGACCACCTAAGTTATTTATACTTTTATTAGAATTAATGTTAAAAAAACCTGAGTCAGAAACATCATAAGAAACAAGTGAAATAAATATGTATAAAGAAAATGCAATTAAAAAAAAGCTAAAAAAATTTAAAAGAGTATTTCTAATATATGGTGGCATTTAAATAGTTTATTAATTCTTATTGTAATTATAGGCATAAACCGTAACAATTTCTTTATATTGAATTATAATTTTAGAAATGTCTGACAATCATCATAAATTAATAATCTTAGGCTCTGGTCCTGCTGGATATGCAGCAGGTGTTTATGCGGCAAGAGCAGGTTTAAAACCTATCATCATTGCTGGTATGCAAGAAGGTGGTCAGCTCACAACTACAACAGATGTAGAAAACTGGCCTGGGGATAGTGATGGTCTTCAGGGTCCTGAGCTAATGGATAGAATGAAAAAGCATGTTCAAGAGTTTGGTGTTGATGTTATTAACGATCACATTAATTCAGTAGAACTAAAAGACAGGCCTTTTAATTTGTCAGGTACATCAAATTACACCTGTGATGCATTAATAATTTCAACAGGTGCCAGCGCAATGTATTTAGGGCTACCGTCTGAAAAGGAGTTTTTAGGCAAAGGAGTTTCTGCTTGTGCAACATGTGATGGATTTTTTTACAAAGATCAAGAAGTTGCTGTTATTGGAGGAGGTAATACTGCTGTAGAGGAAGCATTATATCTATCGAGGATATGTTCAAAAGTTTACCTTATTCATAGGAGAGATGAATTAAGAGCTGAGAAAATTCTTCAAGATAGAGTATTCGATCAAGAAAAAGCTGGAAAAATTGAAATTCTATGGGATACACAACTTAAAGAAGTAGTTGGTGATGATATGGGAGTAACGGGAGTAAAACTTGATAACAAAGGGAATGAAATAACGAAAGATGTAATGGGTGTCTTTATTGCGATTGGTCACAAACCTAATACTGAAATTTTTGAAAACCAATTAGAGATGGATAATGGATATATTATTATTAAATCTGGATTAAATGGTTCTGTCACCTCAGCCTCAATTGAAGGTGTTTTTGCTGCGGGGGATGTCTCTGATCAAATTTATAGACAGGCTGTTACATCGGCTGGTTTTGGCTGCATGGCAGCATTAGATGCAGAAAAATATTTATCTGAAAAATAGTTATGGATTATAAAGCCTATTTAGTTGAAGAAAATGAAGGAGTCTTTTCAGGCTCAATTAAAAAGATCCCAAAACCTTCTCTAGAAGAAGGTAAAGTGATTATCAAAGTTAATTATTCATCTTTAAACTATAAAGATGCATTAGCTGCGACAGGGGTAAGAGGAATTGCAAAATCTTATCCATTTGTTCCTGGAATTGATCTTGCTGGAGAAATTCTTGAATCATCATCTGCTGATTTTGATATAGGTGATAAAGTTCTTGCTACAGGTTATAAAATAGGTATGTCAGAATTTGGTGGTTTTGGAGAAATTGTTCATCTTCCTTCAGAGTGGGTTCTAAAAATGCCAAGTAACCTATCTTTTGAAAAAGCAATGAGCTATGGAACAGCCGGAATAACTGCTGCTGCATGCGTTAAAAAGATTATCGATGCCAATGTTGAAAAAAGTTTGCCTATTCTTGTTTCAGGTTCAACTGGAGGTGTTGGATCGGTAGCTGTTGGAGTCTTGTCATCACTTGGTTATGAAGTTCATGCACTCACAGGCAAAGCAGATGAGGAAGAGTTTTTGTTAAAAATGGGAGCATCGAAAGTTTTACTAAAAGATGAATATATGAAAGAACCAACAAAACCACTAGATAAGGGCCTATATGGGGGAGCGGTAGATGTTGTTGGAGGAGATATGTTATCAAAAATTATTTCAATGATATCAAATCATGGAGTTGTCTCTTGTTGCGGAAATGTTGGAGGTGCTATGTTTAGTTCGTCAGTTTTTCCTTTTATTTTAAGAGGCATTCAATTATCTGGTATTGATTCAGCTGAATCTTCACTATCACTTAAAAAAGAGTTATGGGAATTACTGGCTAATGATTGGTCAATCGAGCTTGAGGATCAAACAAAAATTATTAGCATCGATGCAGTTGATAACGAAATTACAAAAATTATAAATGGAAACCAAGTTGGCAGAGTTGTTATAAAACATGGAGAATAATTATGAAAGATGATTATGATGAATATTACGAATCAAAAGAAGCAAACCTTGATAGTAAATCTGATTCAAGGGTATTATTATTTTTGATAGTTGTAGCTGTTATTGCTATGACTTACTGGGTTGCTGTTCAATAAACTACTTCGGCTGCATTCGCATTGCTGAATCTAATCTAATAGTTTCACCATTTAGATATGAATTTTCAATAATGTGCCCTGCTAGCTTTGCAAATTCTTCGGGCTCACCAAACCTATGAGGGAACTGAGTTGTCTCTAAAAGGCTCTCTTTGTTTTCTTCTTTAGCAAGCTGCATAAGCGGAGTATTAAATATTCCTGGAGCAATTGTACATACCCTTATACCATGCCTTGCAAGATCTCTTGCAGCGGTAAGTGTTAAACCAATGACACCTGCTTTAGATGCACTATAAGCTGATTGGCCAATCTGTCCTTCATATCCAGCTATCGATGCTGTATTGATAATAACTCCTTTTTCATCTTCTTTATTTTTGTCAATAAGTTCAGCGCCAAGTCTCATAACATTAAAAGTACCAACTAGGTTTAAATTGATTATGAATTGGAAAATATCTAATGGATGTGGGCCTTGTTTGCCTAGAATTCTTGCACCATATCCTGTTCCAGCACAGTTAATAACAAAATTTAGCTTACCAAAAGCATCTTGTATTGATTGAAGAGAATTCTTGACAGATTTTTCCTCCATTACATTAGTATTTATATAAATTACATCGTTAGTATTTAAATTTTTAATAAGTGCATCAGCTTTGTCATCATTTATGTCTAGAACTGCTACTTTTGCACCGTTTTTGATCAAAAACTCTACTGCACCTCTTCCTAATCCAGAGGCTCCGCCGGTAACTAAAGCAACATTATTTTTTATATCCATGAATGAAAAATCCTAAATTTCAGGAAATTATAGCCTTTATTGATTAAAAACATAATTTTTATATTTATTGGCATGTTAATTGCAAAATAACTAGTGAGTACTTTTTTTATAAATAGGAGATTTAAATGAAAAAATTATTACTAATGATGTGTTTGGTTTCATTGCCATCATATGCTGCAGTTAGTGCAAATGTTAGTTTTGCGACTGATTACATATGGAGAGGTATGACACAAACAGATGGTCCGGCAATTTCTGGCGGATTTGATTATGAGACAGATGGTGGTTTTTATGCTGGTATCTGGGGTTCAAACGTTAACTTTAATGATGGTGCTGGTAGTGAGTTAGATTACTACTTTGGATACGGATTTGAAGTTGGTGGTATTAGTGTTGATCTAGGTTATGTTGCTTTTGATTATCCAAAAAATAAAACAGATTTAGATTTTGAAGAAGTTGTACTTGGTTTAAGTATGGGAGACGTCGGTCTTACATTTGCTCTTGGTCAAGATGGTGCTCCTGATTACACTGAAATTTCATATGGTATTGGTCCTGTTGGAATTGCATATGGTGCATATGATGACTATGGTGACAACCTTCTCATCTCATATGGTTTTACTTGTGGAACTTATGACTGCGGAATAGCTTACTCAGATTTTTCTGACGATGGTTATGGTGGTGATGAAGATGCATTAGTATTTTCAATGTCAGCAAGCTTCTAAATTTGTATGAAGTTAGTTAGCGCAATTATTAAACCTTTCAAGCTTCAAGAGGTTAGAGAGGCCTTGGTAGATTCTGGTATTGAAGGCCTTACTATTACAGAAGTAAAAGGTTACGGTAGGCAAAAAGGTCATACTGAAATGTACAGAGGTGCAGAATATTCAGTTGATACTCTCCCTAAAATGAAGCTCGAAATCATTATTAATGACGATGCTTTAGATACCGTTAGAGATGTGATAACTAAAACTGCAAATACAGGAAAAATTGGTGATGGAAAGCTATTTGTTACAAATATAGAAGAAATCATCAGAATTAGAACCGGTGAAACTGGTTCTGATGCAATATAAACATTAAGAGGAGATTTTTATGGATGAAATTAAATTTGCACTAGACACTTTCTACGCCATCATGGCAGGTGCACTTGTTATGTGGATGGCAGCTGGTTTTACCATGCTGGAAGCAGGACTTGTACAAAAGAAGGATGTCTCAGAGATAGTCACTAAGAATTTAGGGCTATATTCAATAGCATGTATCATGTATTTATTGTGTGGTTTCGTGCTTATGTATCCAGGTGGAACTTTTGTTGAAGGAATAATACCTTCAATTGGTACATCATGGGGATTATCAACTGCTATGCCATTAGAAGAAATTGGCATGGAATACGGCATGGACTATTCACAGCAAGCTGAATTCTTTTTCCAAGTAGTCTTTGTTGCTACTGCTATGTCAATTGTTTCAGGAGCAGTTGCAGGAAGAATGAAATTATTACCATTCTTTTTATTCGCAATTATATTAACTGGCTTTATTTATCCTATTCAAGGTTATTGGAACTGGGGTGGAGGATTCTTAAGTTCAGGTGGTTATTCAGACTACGCTGGATCAGGAACTGTTCATTTATGTGGTGCCGCTGCAGCACTTGCAGTCGTTACTGTTCTTGGACCCAGAAAAGGTAAATATGGTTTTGATGGAACTTCAAATGCTATGCCAGGATCGAATATTCCTATGGCAGCTCTTGGAGCATGGATTCTATGGTTAGGTTGGTTCGGATTCAATGGTGGATCAGAACTTATTGTTAGTGATGAAGCAAGTGCTATCGCAGTTAGCCAAGTATTTATGAATACAAATATGGCTGCAGCTGGTGGTGTTGTTGCAACGCTAATGCTAAGCCTTTATTTTACAGGCAAAATGGATGTCACAATGGCAATTAATGGTGCAATCGCTGGTCTTGTTGCTATAACAGCAGGTCCAAGTGCTCCAACAGGCGGTGCTGCCGTTCTAATTGGTGCTGTTGGTGGTCTGATTGTATATTTCTCAATATTGTTTTTAGACAAATCATTAAAAATTGATGATCCAGTTGGTGCAATTTCTGCTCACGGAGTGGTAGGCATATGGGGAATCATGGCTGTACCTTTAACATCTGACGCTAGTCCTTTATGGCAGTTTTATGGTGTTTTAGCAATTGCAGGCTTTACATATGTTGCTAGCTTAGTGACCATTTATGCTATCAATTCAGTTATGGCAATTAGAGCTACAGACGAAGAACAAGATGTAGGTCTTGATGTTTCTGAGGTAGGCGTAGAAGCTTATCCAGAATTTAAATAATTTAATACTATGACTGTCTAAGTGCTCCCCCTTCATTAGTCAGATTATTAAATTGTTAGAAAAGGGTTGTTGGGAAACAACCCTTTTCTTTTTTTAAGTTATAGAGCCGGGTTACTGTATTGATCTAATAAATAACCATGAAGCTCTTCAGGAATTAAATCTAGTCTCTTTTTAAGAAAGATAATTGCTTGATCAATATCATCTTCATTAAATTTATTTGATTCAATATTTTTTCCTTTGATAATATTTGCAGCATAGTTTGTTGAGTGACAGGAGTACTGGTTTTTAATTTTTTCTGTAATAAGCTGAGCAGCATTCTCATATGAATCATTTTCAAAATATATTACCTCACCAATACTTAAACTTACATTTCCTTTTTGTCCTTTTATGCCTTCTGCAATATTATTTAGATCCTCACCCTCTTCTTTCTTATAAAAAGAATTCAAATCTGTGAGATATAGCTCTCTTGCTTTAACAATATCATTGGGATCTTTCTCATATGATATTGAAATAGGCACTACATTTAAATTATTTAAATAATTACTTAAGGGCTGTTTTTTTCTTCCATTTAAATGAATCATTTTTAAAACAGATGGATCTGTAAAATCGATGCCATCTTTGGACCTACCTTGTTTTTGTGCAATCCAAATTGATTCATTATTATTTACGATCGTGCTAAATATAAACTCAGATGCCAGGTTGAGACTTTTATATATATCCCTTTTAGATTTATCACTTCTGTCAATTATGAAACTTTTATTAAGTCTTAAAAGATCAGATGCCCATTTTTCGCTTAATAGATTATTACCAACAGCATTAAAAGTTGTTCTAAGGTTGTTTGTATGAAGTACATAATTTAGTAATGCAGAATCAAGGGTGATGTCCCTATGATTTGATATAAAGAGATAAGATTTATTATTAGAAAGATTACTTAATCCTTCGATATGAAAATCATCAATTGTGTTATCAATAACATACGTAACAATTTGCTCAAAAAAACTTTGATAGCCTTTGATAGAGTTTATTCCTTTGATCTTATTTTTTAGTAGTAGGCTTAATATTTTTTTAGAGAATGGCAAATATTGCAAATGCTTGAATTGCTGCATTAATGCAACAGTGTTTAAAAAATCATTATCTTCACATAAGCTTTTAAGAACACTTGAGACTTCGCCATCATTATAAGGTCTTATAGAATCAAATTTATTCATGCAGTTTTAAGAGTTATGTTGTTGATATATTTTACATGATTAATGTATACAATATGCTCATATGCATAGGTATCTTCAATATGATGGGATGAAAATATTAGCACATAGAGGCGGTGCAATTGAGTCTTGTGAGAATACTCTAGAATCCTTCAGATATTCAGTTTCTATTGGTTGTGATTATATTGAAACTGATGTTCAACTCTCATCTGATGGAATTCCATATATCTTTCATGATGATGATTTAAAAAGAATTGCTGGAAAAAATTTTAAATTCAATTCCATGCATAGCAACGAGATTAATCAAATAAAAATTTTTAATAATCTTAAGATACCTACTCTTGAAGAGGTATTAATTAAATTTAAAGATATTAATCTTCAAATTGATGTCAAAACAGATGAGGTCGCATTTCCAGCCATAGATACAATTATTAAACATAATGCTGTTGATCGAGTTTGCATTGCTAGTTTTAATAGCGGTAGGTTAGAAAGAATTAGAAACGAATATCCTCAGATATGTACCTCGATGGGACCAAAAGAAGTTATTAAATTAGTTTTAAATAGTTTCAATTTATATAATAAAGAAATTCCAGGTGAATGTTTGCAGGTCCCAATTTATTATTATGGTATTAAAGTTGTAACAAAGAGATTTATTGATTTTGTTCAATCTAAAGGATTAAAAATTATTGTTTGGACAATAAATGATGAATCAACATTCAAAGAACTTCAAAAATTAAATGTTGATGGCGTAATTACTGATGCACCAAAGAAATTTTTTGAAATAGCATAAAAAAGGAGGCGAAAGCCTCCTTTTTCAATAACTTAGTTATTATTTAAGCAACCCATTTTGAGCCACGGTAGTTTCCTTCGCGTGGTTGAGTTGACTCTTCGTTTTTAGTATCAGTTTTTATACCTCTATAAATACCTTTAACAAAATTTACATTCTTGTCATTAGTATTTTTAGGATTAACTTTGACACCTCTATACTGAGTAGTCATACCATTACCTCCAGTTTTCGTATCGATTTCGTCCATACATCATAAGATGTACACCCTTCTCAACGCGTTCCTTCGGCAGATGTTCGGTCTCGTTCTTGCCTAAGATAAATTAACCCAAGCGGTACTTGCTAGCCTTTCTTTAAAAAAGAAAGAGGTTTTCCTATCCTCCTACTTCCGTCTTATTTAATAAAATAAGATGAACGATTACGCATGATATTAATAAAACGAGGCAAAATAGTCAAAAAATAAAGATATAAAAAATATGTATAAAATTAACAGCTATATAAATTAGAGATATTTGCTGAGTAGTTTTTTTGCAAGAACATACATCGGAATAATTATGGCAGTTGTAATTAATATTTCTAGGGTAACTGAAAGATCTAACAAGCTCCTTATGAATGGAGCAATAATAAATGCAGTAATACCCCCTAAAATGGAGTAGAAAATTATAGACTTTTTACTAAACAGGCTCATTTTTTTCATCAACAAAATAAAGAAATATTATTCCAAGTATAAACAAAATTATTAATGGTACTAATGCTATTTTTAAATCATTGAATGCCACTAAAAAAACATTGACTAATAAAGGACCAATAACAGAACCTGCTCTACCAAAAGTGTTATAAAAACCAAAAAATTCTCCTGATTTTTCTATAGGAATAATCTTAGCAAATAAACTTCTCGAGGCTGCCTGAATACCACCTTGGACAGAACCAACCATGATAGCAAGAATATAAAATTCAGTAGCAGTCGATAATGACATCGAATAAATCACAACTACAATATAAATACTAATTGTTGCATAAATAACTTTTTTATCGCCATATTTGTTAGCTATTAATGACCACATAAAAGTAAGGGGGGCTGCAACAAATTGAACTATGATTAAAGCAGTGATTATAGATTCTTGTTCAATACCAACTCCATCTCCAAACATAGCTGCTAAGGACATTACAGTATGAACACCATCAATATAAAGAAAAAATGCAATGAGGAATATCACAACATTTTTTTGTGAAGAGATCTCTTTAAATGTAGTTAAAATTTGGTTGAAGGACTTTGATAGTCTCTGCTCCTCAACTCTGGGTTGTTTATAGTTAAGTATCAAGGGTAAAGAAAAAATAATCCACCAAACTCCAACTGTTACAAAGGACCATTTAATAGCACTTACATTATTCTCTAAGCCAAAAAAAGAGGGATTCATAACCATAAAAGCATTTATTACAAAAAGTGTTCCGCCACCAAGGTATCCAATAGCATATCCATAGCCAGAAACTTTACTTATATCTGATGGTTTGACTACATAAACTAGTATCTTGTCATACAAGACAATTGCAGCAGAGAAACAAAATAATGCAATTCCATATAATATTAATGCGATTAACCAGCTATTTTGTTCAATAAAATAAAAACTAGTGACAAAGACAGCTCCGATAAAGGTAAAAATTACAAAAAAAGATTTAGTTAGATTTTTAACATCCGTAATAGCACCAATAATTGGCATGCCTAATAAAATGACTAAATTAATTACAGTAAGTCCTGCTGTATAGTATTTGGTTGCAGTAGTTTCATCTACACCACCAGCCCAATAACTGCTAAAGAAAAGAGGAAAAAATGCTGCTAAAACCGTTGTTGCAAAAGCAGAATTTCCAGCATCGTATGCAATCCAAGATTTTACTTCTTTAGAAAATTTTTGACTTACTGCTTGATTCATTTAATTTAAGGAATGATAAGCACATTCTATCTTATAAAATGCGTAAACATTGTGAATATTGTGTTATATTTTTTAGGAGTTTTATATGGATGATAACAGCACAGTAAAATACGCAGCCTTCTTCGCTGTTGGTATGGGTTTAATGGTTTTTTGTTTGGGGCTTGCTGCCTATTTGTATTTCTAACCTGGCGGCCAACTTAAATTTCTACCAGATAATAAATGCAGGTGAAGATGAAAAACACTCTGCCCTGCTTTAGCGCCATTATTCACCACAAGTCGAAAAGTCTCATCTAATCCAAGGTCTTCTGCAATTTTTCCGGCTAACAACATTAAATGTCCTAGAACCTCTTTATCTTCTGTAGTTGCATCCGAAAGTTTAGGAATAACTTTTTTGGGTATTATTAAAAGATGAGTTGGAGCTTGTGGATTAATATCATTAATAATGATTGCAAGATCATCTTCATATAAAATATCAGCACTAATTTCTTTATTAATAATTTTTTCAAAAAGAGTAGAGGACATATTTAATTAGAAAAAGTTTCTAAAGAATCTGAACCCAATATAAAAGATTGCAGCAGTCATGAGAATTGCAATAAATATAATTAAAAGATCTCTTAAGGTTTGAAGAAACCTTCCTTGTCTTCCTGCTTTTATGAGTTGGAATAATAAAAATAAAACCGCGATCGTACTTACAACTAAAATAAACATACTTAACATAACCTTACCTCAAAATGGAGCCTACTCCAGTTACTAGAAAGCCAAGAGCTATTCCCCAGCAAACACAAGCTATGATATCAGCAAAATAAAATCTTGTAGCCTTTAAGTCTGATATTCCAAGTAAAAATGGAACAATAGGTCTTATTGCTGGTACAAACCTACCTAAAATGACTGTATAAGAACCTGTTTTTGCCAAGAAACTTTGAGCCTTTTCAATCATATTCTGCCTTTTAACAAAAAAATCTGATCTTAATAAGCTTGGACCCAATGTTTTGCCAAAAAAGAATCCAGCCATATCACCAGAATGAGCACCTAGCATTGCTATAGGAACGATGTAATACAAAGATAATAACTCCATGTTGTATACAAAAATACAAACTGAAAACAATATTGCACTTGAAACAATTACACCTGAGAGAATAAAAGACTCTAAAAAAGCAAAAACAAAAATTGCTATCCAAGCAAGTTCTGAATTTGTACTTAAAAATGATTCTATATTTTCAAACATAAGATTTTTTAAAAAAGATATTTTACTTCAATATATTTAACTAATGATATAAATTAAACTAAATAAAATATTATGGAAACCATTAAAAAATTTATCATTAATGTTCCTCAAAAGGACATTGATCTTTTACATCAAAAGATTGATCTTACTAGATGGCCTGATGAGATTAATAGTAAATGGTCCCATGGCACAGATCTGAATTTCTTAAAAGAACTGATAAACTATTGGCGGAATGAATTTAATTGGCGAGATCATGAGAATAAGATCAATGAGATTGGAAGCTACAAATACACAACTAAGTCTGGCCTAAGGCTTCACTTCCTTCATTCTAAATCAGAAAGAGA
>TARA_B100001057_G_scaffold362153_1_pt1 | contig 12522 bp, 13 predicted proteins | sample TARA_B100001057 | Tara Oceans TARA_B100001057 (sample SAMEA2621839) | marine metagenome | biome: marine biome (ENVO:00000447); feature: surface water layer (ENVO:00002042); material: "saline water (ENVO:00002010), including plankton (ENVO:xxxxxxxx)" | depth 5 m | reverse complement strand
GTGCTCGTGGTCGAACTTGACCCGTTGCGAAAACAAGCCGCTGAAGAACGCGGACTCAAGGTGCTCCAGGCCGACGCCACCCTGGACGAAACCTTGATGGAGGCAGGGCTCGATCGTTGCCGAAGCCTGGTGACCGCACTACCGAGCAATGCAGCGAATCTCTACGTGATCCTGAGCGCTCGGGGACTTGAGCAGCGCTGTCGTCTGATCGCGCGGGCTGACAGCGAGGAAGCAGCGGCGAAACTTGAACTGGCAGGCGCCAGTGTGGTGGTGAGTCCTTACGTGGCCGGGGGTCGGCTGATGGCGACGACGGCCCTGCGACCACTGGCGGTCGACTTCACGGATCTACTGGCGGGATCCGACTGCGAAATCGAAGAATTCCGCCTCAGTCAAGACCCCCTATTGATGAGTCAGATCGCCCACCGCAGCCTGCAGGACCTTGACTTGGCACGACGCACCGGCGCCATGGTGCTCGCCATCCGTGACAACAACACCCTGTTGGCCAATCCCAATGGCGAAGTCAGCTTGGCACCGGGCCAGATGCTTGTGGTGATGGGAAGCAAGCAGCAACTGCAAGATCTTCGTCAAATTCTTGGCGATGCCATTGATGCGGTGGAAACGATGCGAGGTATGCAAACGAATGAATGAAAGCTGATCCTGCAGGTCCGTACGATCAGCCGATCACAGGTCCTTGCATGAGCAGCATCCGCACCCTTGATGGCCAGATCGCTCTGGTGACTGGCGCCAGCCGAGGAATCGGTCGCGCCGTTGCCCTCGCCCTGGCTGAGGCCGGTGCGGAAGTGGTCGTGAACTATTCCAGCTCACCTGATGCAGCCGATGCGGTGGTCAGTGCGATTAAGGAAGCTGGTGGTCAGGCCTATGCCCTTCAAGCCAACGTTGCCGACGAGGAAGCTGTCAACGGTCTGATCAAGTCCGTGATCGAGCGGAGTGGCCGGATCGACGTCTTGGTCAATAACGCTGGCATCACCCGCGACGGTCTGCTGATGCGGATGAAGACCGAAGACTGGCAAGCCGTCATCAATCTGAACCTGAGTGGTGTCTTCCTCTGCACCAGGGCCGTGACCCGACCAATGCTCAAGCAAAAAAGTGGGCGGATCGTCAACATCACCTCTGTCGTGGGCCTGATGGGCAACGCTGGACAGTCCAATTACGCCGCAGCTAAAGCCGGCGTCGTGGGGTTCACCAGAAGCACCGCCAAGGAGATGGCCAGCCGTGGCATCACCGTGAATGCCGTGGCTCCGGGCTTCATCGCCACCGACATGACCAAGAACCTGGATGCGGAAGGCATTCTCGCGGCCATCCCCCTGGGTCAATTCGGAACCCCGGAACAGGTGGCCGGGGCTGTGCGGTTTCTGGCAGCTGATCCTGCTGCGGCCTATATCACCGGTCAGGTTCTGCAGGTTGACGGCGGCATGGTGATGGGCTGAACAAGGTCAGCTTCGGCTTGCTGCATCAAGGCTCAAGAGGTTGGCCCAGTTGATCCCTCAGTTTGCGGATCCGCTGCAGCAATCTGAATCTGCGGCTGCGCTCTGTTGCGGTGAGAAAGATCCGCAACGGCACGTAGACCAAGGCCATGATTCCGGCAAAACCGGCCAGCAGAACAAAGAACAGCGCTCCTGAATTGGCCATGATTCAACGCTAACGAGCGCAACCCGCTCCAGCAGACATCAGCACCCGATGATTCGGCTTTCCCCACTTCCAGCAGGGAGTCAAGAGTCCTGTCGTTGTGGGACATTGACGAGCGGGTAAGTGTCGATCATGGCCAAGCTTCTCAGTTTTTCGGATGAATCCCGCGCTGCGCTGGAGCGGGGGATGAATGCTCTCGCCGATGCAGTGCGCGTCACCATCGGCCCACGCGGTCGCAATGTGGTGCTTGAGAAGTCATTCGGAGCACCCGACATCATTAATGACGGCGACACGATTGCGAAGGAGATCGAGCTCGAGGATCCCTTCGAAAACATCGGCGCCAAACTGATCCAGCAGGTGGCGTCCAAGACCAAAGACAAAGCCGGAGATGGCACCACCACAGCAACCGTGCTGGCGCAAGCCATGGTGGAGGAAGGTCTGCGAAACACGGCAGCCGGAGCCAGCCCAATCGAACTTCGACGTGGCATGGAAGCGGCGGTTGAACACGTGGTCAAAGGTCTCGCGGAGCGAAGCCAGAACGTCAGCGGAGATGCCATCCGTCAGGTGGCCACGGTCAGCGCCGGCGGCGATGACGAGGTGGGTCAGATGGTCAAAGAAGCGATGGACAAGGTCAGCGTCGATGGAGTGATCACCGTCGAAGAATCCAAATCGCTGGCCACTGAGCTCGATGTCACTGAAGGCATGGCCTTCGACCGTGGCTACAGCTCCCCTTATTTCGTCACCGACGGCGACCGCCAGATCTGCGAATTTGACAACGCACTGTTGTTGCTCACTGACCGCAAGGTGAGTGCAGTGGCCGACCTGGTGCCGGTGCTGGAAGCCGTTCAGCAGTCCGGTTCTCCCCTGGTGGTTCTGGCCGAAGAGGTGGACGGGGAAGCTCTGGCCACTCTGGTGGTGAACAAAAACCGTGGCGTTCTGCAGGTCGCTGCTGTTCGCGCTCCATCGTTTGGTGAGCGCCGTAAAGCTGCACTGGCAGACATCGCCATCCTCACCGGCGGCACAGTAATTAGCGAAGACCGGGCGATGACCCTCGAGAAGGTCACACTCGCCGATCTCGGCCGCGCCCGCAGAATCACAATCAGCAAGGAAAGCACCACGATCGTCGCCGGCGAGGAAAGCCGAGATGCAGTGGCTGAGCGTGTGTCCTCCATTCGGCGTGAACTCGACAACACCGAGTCGGAGTACGACAGGGAAAAGCTCACCGAACGCATTGCCAAACTCGCTGGTGGCGTTGCCGTGATCAAGGTGGGAGCGCCCACCGAAACCGAGCTCAAAAACCGCAAGCTGCGCATCGAGGATGCCCTGAATGCCACCAGAGCCGCCGTTGAGGAGGGCATTGTTGCCGGGGGTGGCTCCACATTGCTGCAACTGGCAGGAACTCTTGATTCCGTTGCTGCTGAGCTGCAAGGAGATCAGCGAACGGGCGTGGAGATTGTCCAGCGAGCCCTGAGTGCTCCCCTCAAGCAGATCGCCATCAATGCCGGTGCCAACGGGGATATCGTCGTTGAGCAGGTTCAACGCTCTGGCCAAGGCTTCAATGCCGAGACCGGCAATTACGAGGATCTGCTGCAAGCGGGCATCCTTGATGCCGCCAAGGTGGTTCGCCTTGGACTTCAGGACGCTGTTTCGATTGCATCACTGCTGATCACCACTGAAGTGGTTGTGGCCGACAAACCTGAGCCTCCTGCTCCGCCAGCAGCCGGTGGGGATCCCATGGGGGGCATGGGCGGTATGGGTGGCATGGGCGGCATGGGCATGCCCGGGATGATGTAAAGCCGCCAACGCGCGCCTCGTTCTGCTCAAAGAGTCTGAACCAGGCGTGCGTGAATCCGACAAACTGCCAGCGCTTCCCGCGGCGGCTTGCTGCAGAGGTGGCCCAACTCTCTGTTCAGAGCCTGGAGCTCACCCATCGGTAAACCTGCAACAGGCAGAGCCAGAACCAGCCCGCCGACCATCGCAGGCAGGGAAATCAGGCGCAACATCGCCGAGTCTCGCGAGACTCATTTAGTCTGCCCCTTTCAAGTGCCGGCAGTAAGCCGCCACCTGGAGATCAACACCGGTGATGGCTGTCCCAACAACCACCGCATCTGCTCCCCCATCCATGGCATCAGCTGCGGTCACAGCCGAAGCAATGCCTCCCTCGCACACCAAAAGGGTTGAAGAAGGAAGCTGGTCTCTCAAAGGATGCAACAGGTTCATGGCCGGCGGAGAGAGCTGAGCGGTGTCTTCCGTGTAGCCAAACAGAGTCGTCCCAACCCAATCGCATCCCAGAGCCGCAGCCCTCAGGCCGTTTTCAACACTGTCGACATCCGCCATCAGAGTTGCACCGAATTCTGTTCTCGCTTGTTGGATCAGCAACTCAAGCTCTTGGCCCGAGGGCCGCTTGCGAGCGGTTGCGTCCAGCGCAATCACATCGGCACCAGCAGCCCAGACAGCTCTGATCTCCTCCCAACGAGGCGTGATGTAGACCGAACTATCGGGAAAAGAGCGTTTCCACAGACCCACGATCAGAGCATCCGGACAACGCTCCCGAACAGCTCCGATGTGCTCAGGACTCTCCAGCCTGACCCCTATGGCACCGTTGCGAAGACTGGCTTCGGCCATGGCGGCGATCACATCGGGATGACGCATGGGAGAACCCTCTGGAGCTTGAACCGAAACGATCAAGCCGCCCTGAAGATGATGCCGGGACAAGCGATTCTCGGAAGAGCCGACCATGAGGCCTCAGGACGCTTTGGGCAGATCATGCTCGCTGACAGGTGTCAGCCAGCGGCGCAGTCGTTGAGGACCGGCCGCTGGAACAGGGCGAAGACTCGGGGCCGGTGTGGCGGGACTGATCTCAGGCTCCACTACGCGACCCACGTCATCCAGACAGTTTTTCAACAACGCGCTGAAACGATTCACCCCAGGACTCGGGGGCTCAGATTCCACAGCTGATGTTGCTTCGGGTTTGGCCTCAGGTGCATCAGGCGCTGCACTCGATTCAGGCGAAGCGATCGGAGCAACCTCAGCCACTGGCTGTGCCATGGATGGTGGCGAACAGTCTTCAGAAGCCAGCAAACCTTCCGGCAGGGAGTCGACACCGAAGCGATGAACCCACTGCTGTTCCAATCGGGTCAACAACGGTTGATCGTCCTGTTGCAGCGCCTGTTCAATCAATTGCTGAAGGCTGATCTGACGAGGGTCCTGATGCTGGTAAGGGGAATGGTTCACGGAATCAGGCAAGCTTGCGATTGAGCAGAGGGCGGATCAGGAGGAACAAGGCGGCCGTCAGCAGCGTCAACACCAGAAGGCAGGTGGTGCCGGTAACGGATCCGTAAGGCGCTTCCAAGAGAACCGATGACAGATCAAGCGGGCCGGCATAAGCGGCACGAATGGGTTCAATCGCGAAGGTAAGGGGATTTAGCGATGCAAGCCAGCCCAGCCAGGGAGGCATGAAACTCAAAGGGGCCAATGCCGTGCTCGCGAACAGCAGGGGCAGGTTGGCCACAAAGATCACCGCAATCAGTTCGATGTGACCCGGCAGGGCAAAGGCCAGTCCGAGACTCAATGCTGTGACTGCGAACACCAGCAACAGCAACGTGACCATCACCAGCAGCAAACCAGCTGCGCCTGGCCACCCATAACCGAGCAGAGATGCCGTGAGCATGATCGCCAGGCTCTGCACAAGACTCAACGTCGTGATGTAGATGACAGAAGCCAGAACAATCGAACTGCGACTGCGCAGCGGAGCGACCAAAAGACGGTTCAGAAAGCCGAATTCACGGTCGAACATCACTGGAAGCCCTGCATTGAGCGCAGCACTGAACGCGGTGAACACAATCACCCCCGCTCCGAGAAAACGCCCATAGCTCATGCCTCCCGGCAGCAGTCCCTCGGGTGCACGTGAGAACAGAGCTCCAAACAGAACCAGCCAGATCAATGGCTGGAGCACACCGGCCACCAACGTGGATGGCCGCCGTTGCAGCTGAAGGAACAGACGTCGTGTGAGAGCGAAGGTTTCCTGCAGAAGCTCGGCAATCGCCGAGCCGTTGTCGGAGTTGGAGGGATTTGTACCGAGGGCAGGACTGGTCATTGACAAGATGGAAACTGAAAGAACATTGGGGGAGGCATCAACGCATCGACTGGCGTCGCTCCTGCTTGGGATCACGCTGACCGGCCACGGCAAGCTCGGCATCCATCAGCGTGCGGCCCGTGGCCTGCAGATACACATCGTCGAGGCTGGGACGACTCTGTGACAGGGAGAACACTTCGAAAGCCTCGCTCGCCAGGCGTTGCTTCAGCGCTGCAAGGACATGCTCACCATCGACAACGAGATTGAGTGAATAACCCTGAGCGCGATTAATCACGATCCGTCTCACGCCGTCCACCACTTCGAGAAGTTGACGAACGCGTTCCGCTTCCGGCTGATCACTGAATTCGCGCACTCTCAGAGTCACCCGATCTCCACCGAGCTCACGCTTGAGGGCTTCTGGAGCACCCTCTGCAATCACACGACCGGCATCGATGATCGCCATCCGATCAGCAAGTGCTTCCACTTCCTCGAGATAATGACTGCTCAGCAGGATCGTGGTTCCCTGATCGCGAAGGTCTCGAAGCACCTCCCAGATCACAGCGCGACTTTCGATATCGAGACCGACCGTCGGCTCATCCAGAACAAGCAGCTGCGGTTGATGGAGCAATCCGGAAGCAAGATCCAGGCGACGTCGCATGCCGCCGGAGTAGGTGCCGCAGCGACGGTCGATCCAGTCACCCATCGACATCCGATCCACCAGTTGATCAATCCGGTGATTCCGATCCTGCCGCGGCAGATGGTAAAGATCACCCTGGAGTGCAAGGAGCTCGCGGCCAGTGAGGATCTTGTCAATCGCCACCTCCTGAGCCACGTACCCCATCAGTTGACGCACTGTTCGAGGTTCCTGAAGCGCATCAACCCCAGCAACAACGACACGTCCTTGATCCGGGGCAAGCAGTGTGGCCAGGATGCGCAGTGCGGTGGTCTTTCCAGCTCCATTCGGCCCCAACAATCCGTAAAGGCAACCTGAGGGAACCGACAGGCTGAGTCCACTCAGAGCCGAAACGGTCCCATAGGACTTTTCCAGTTGATCCAGCTCAAGCAGTGACATCCCGCCCACAGAAACAAGCGTTTGAAATCTAGGAAGCAATCCCAGGGAATCCTGCACTCAGCGTCATCAACCATCCCCTGAGCTGAAGATCGAACAGGGAAGCAGCAGGAAGACGGCTGATGATCAGCAAGAGGCAGATCCCGAAGAGATAAAGAATCGACCAACGAAACAGCCCTTTGGCTCGATCAATGCTGTCAGGCTCTTCCCCGAGTTTGCCGATCATCTGGAGCAAACGTCCGTTGAAAGGAAGCAGCAGCAGGCCATAGAACAGTCCTCCCTCCGGCAGTGCCCAGATCCCGAGCATGCTGATCAACACCGTGGCCCAGCCATAACGGCGAATGGCGCGAGCAGTCACCACGGGCCCCTTCACCACAGGCAGCATGGGAATGCCGACGGCTCGGTAGTCATCACGCAGAAGCAGGGCCAAAGCCCAGAAATGTGCCGGCGTCCAAACCATCACGAGCGCGAAGAGCCACCAGCCACTCAGCCCCACATGTCCGGTGGCTGCCGCTGCACCCACCAGAGGAGGGATGGCACCAGCCACACCGCCAACAACGATGTTCTGGGGTGTCCTTGGCTTGAGCAGTGCTGTGTAGAGCAAGACATAGCTGCAGAGCCCAAGCAACGACAGCCCGGCGGCGAGACAGTTCACACCACTGACCAGCAATGTTGCCGCCGCCAGGGTGCAGGAGATTGCACCGATAAAAGCGGCTGTTGGCGACAGTCGACCCGAGGGCAGCGCACGGCCGCTGGTGCGCTGCATGCGGCCATCAAGTTCCTGCTCCCACAGACAGTTGAGGACTCCTGCGGCTGCTGCCGCAAGAGCACCTCCACCAAGCGTGCAGGCCAGCCGCGGAGAGGAGAGTGGCCAGCCCTCGGTCAAGGCCATGCCCCCGAGTGTCGTGGCCAACAACAGAGGAATCAGTCGCGGCTTGGCCACCTCAAGCCAGGGAGGAAGCTTGACGCGCTTACGCGATGGAACAACCTGTTCGCGCGTGATTGGAGCCGAGGGTGCAGCTGTGGTGGAACTAGCCATGACAGGCCTCCAGGGCAGAAGAGTCGAGAACGACGGGAAGTGGATCTGAGGGAGCTGGTTGACGCCTGCAGGTCAGCCCTGCGAGAACGGCAACCAGAAGACAAGCCACGAGCTGATGAGCCACGGTCACTGCGGGCTGTGAAAGGCCAAGACGCAGCGTTGTGACACCAAGGCCGATCTGCGTGCCCACCAGCAAAGGAGCCGTCAGCAGAAGCGGCCACTGCTCTCGCCCCCAGGGCCCACTGAACAAGGCCACCAGCACGAACAGCAGCACACAGAGAGCAGCCGGCGTGGCCGAGGCACGATGCCAAGACAGCCATTGACAAGACTGACCGGCCTCAAGACAGCGCTGTGAGGCCCAGGACGTGGCCATGCCAGCACCCAGAAGGCACTGAGCTGAAACCGCCAGCACACTGAATGAACCAAGAACGATCCACCAGCGAGGGGCCGCGATGGACTGGGGAGATGCGAGAAGAGTCTGGGTCAGACCACTGACCGTGATCACCAGCGTGAGAGCCAAGGCCAGATGAGCCGTGACCACCCCGGAAGGCAACAGCTTCAACACCGTGAGCGCTCCAAGACCTCCCTGCAGCACAACCATCAACACCAGAAGCCCGCTGAGCGGCAGCAACCATCCGGGCAGGTCGCGGCGGTACCACCACACGACTGACATCTGCACAAGTAGTGCCACGCCGACAACAAAGGCGTCGAGACGGTGAAACCATTCAAGGAAGACCTGGACGTTCATCTGACGACCAGGCAACAAACTGCCGTAACACAGAGGCCAATCCGGGCAGGCAAGACCTGCCTCCATGACCCTCGTCGCTCCGCCGATCACCACCAGAGCCACAAGGGCCACCACAAGATGGGCAGCCAACTGAGCCAGGCGGAGACGAATCGGATTGAGAGTCGATGCAGTCAACGCAAACTCCTTAATGGAGATGGTTATCCACGGAACGTAGCCGTCTGAATCAGAACGGCACGATGTGTAGCCGACTGCAACATCTGCAATCTCAGACTTGATGCGACTTTGCTGACAAGAGAGCCCTTGAACTCAGAAAAACCGAAGGATTTTCAGGCTTGCTTAACAATCAACGCGTGGTGATTATTAACCAACCTCCATAGCCTGAAGAGACACAAATTGAGGTTCGGGGTGCCCATCCCCTCAGCAATACTCACCCTGGTCTTAGGAATGCTCCTCGTCCTCGGGGGGCTGTGGATCGGTCAGAACATCAACCTTCTTCCAGTTGATGCCAGTGCCAACGCTCCGATCTACGACGAGTTGTTTCGCGTTTTGTTCAGCATCGGCACAATCCTTTTCGTAGGAATAGTCGGATTAATTCTTTTCAGCCTTGTGCGTTTCCGTCGCCGCCCCGGACAGCTCGGCGATGGATTGGCTTTGGAGGGAAATCTTCCACTAGAAGTGTTCTGGACTGCAGTGCCGGCAATCGTTGTTCTCTTCGTTGGTCTCTACAGCTACGACATCTACGAACGCATGGGAGGGATGGTTCCACTCGGACATGGCAACCATGGTTCGGAGACGGTGGCTGATCAGCGCGTCTGGGGGGGCATCGGCTCGACGCAGGATTCCCAGACAGCCACGACGGCGGGGATCCCACCCTTTCCCATCGAGGTGACAGCGATGCAGTTCGCATTCCTCTTCCATTACCCCGATGGTGACTTCATTTCCGGAGAAATGCATGTCCCTGTCGACCGGCCGGTTTCACTTCGGATGGAGGCCAAGGACGTGATTCATGCCTTCTGGATTCCGGAATTCCGCCTGAAGCAGGACGTGATCCCCGGACAGCCGACCGTGCTCGACTTCACTCCAACCCGCACGGGCAGTTACTCGATCGTGTGCGCAGAGCTCTGCGGTCCTTACCACGGAGGCATGCGCTCAAGCGTCGTGGTCGACAGCGCCGATGACTTCGACACCTGGCTCCAGTCCAACCGAAAGCTCCCCGCTGCTGAAGCATGACGATCACAGCTCCCCAAAAAACAGCGCCTGCGTCACCTTCTCTGCAGCCAACGGGATGGCTTCGCTATCTGAGCTTCAGCGTCGACCACAAGGTGATCGGCCTGCAATATCTCGTTTGCGGATTTGCCTTCTATCTGATTGGTGGCGCCATGGCGGGCGCGATCCGAACCGAACTATTGAGTCCGGTTTCAGACTTCATGGCCAGGGATGTCTACAACCAGATCCTTACCCTGCACGGGACGGTGATGATCTTTCTCTGGATCGTTCCAGTGGTCAACGGGGCCTTCGGAAATTATCTGATTCCCTTCTATGTGGGTGCCAGGGATATGGCATACCCCAGACTGAATGCGGTTGCCTTCTGGCTCATTCCTCCAGCAGGACTGATGCTCATCAGCAGCTATTTCATCACGGGTGCTGCCCAGTCGGGCTGGACAGCCTATCCACCGCTCAGCATCACAACGCCTGCCACCGGTCAAATCATCTGGATTCTGAGTGTTCTGCTTCTGGGTGGAAGTTCAATCTTCGGCGGCATTAATTTCATCGCCACAATTCTCAAGCTCCGGCGTCCTGGGCTGAAGCTGATGCAGCTTCCGATGTACTGCTGGGCGATGCTTGGGACCAGCATTCTCGTGGTTCTCTCCACCCCAGTTCTAGCCGGCACACTCATTATGTTGAGCTTCGATATTGTTGCTCATACGGGTTTTTTCAATCCTGGAATGGGAGGAAATGTTGTCGTTTACCAACACCTTTTCTGGTTTTATTCTCACCCAGCGGTTTACATCATGGTGCTGCCTGCCTTTGGCCTGGTGAGCGAAATCCTTCCGGTTCACTGCCGAAAGCCTCTGTTCGGATATACAACCATGGTGTATTCGATCATGGCCATCGTTGTTCTTGGATTGGTGGTGTGGGCTCACCACATGTTCACCAGTGGCACTCCACCCTGGATGCGTCTGTTCTTCACGATTGCGACAGCCTTCATCGCGGTTCCAACCGGAATCAAATTCTTCAATTGGCTGGCAACACTCTGGGGAGGTCGAATCAGTTTGAACAGTGCTGTGCTGTTTTCCTGTGGCTTCATTGTGAACTTCGTGCTCGGAGGAATCACTGGTGTCGCGCTCGCACAGGTTCCGTTTGACGTTCACGTTCATGACACCTACTTCGTTGTTGCCCATTTCCACTACATCGTCTACGGAGGCTCGGTGTTTGTGATTTTCGCTTCGATCTATCACTGGTACCCCAAAATCATCGGACGCATGCTCGATGAGCATCTCGGCCGTTTGCATTTTCTGCTGACCTTCGTTGGTTTCAACCTCTGCTTTGCTCCCCAGCACTGGCTTGGCCTCAACGGCATGCCTCGACGGGTTGCCGAATACGACCCGCAGTTTGAGCTCGTCAATCAGATCAGTAGCGCAGGAGCACTGTTGATGGCCATCAGCACCCTTCCTTTCCTCTGGAATGTGATCGCCAGTGCCTTTTTCGGTGCCATCGCAGGCGATAACCCCTGGAGAGCACTCACTCCTGAGTGGCTGACTTCATCACCACCACCGGTTGAAAACTGGAAAGGAGATCCCCCTCTGGTGACCCATCCCTACGGCTACGGCACCCCCGCCGACGAAATCGATCTGAACTCCGCCAGCGGGAGTGATCTTTGGAGAAGCGGTCAATGACATCACTCACTCCTCAAAACGCTCAGCTCGATCACATTGATGATCACGGAGCAGAGCACGGAGCTGAACATCCTGATCACCGCATGTTTGGCCTGGCCGCCTTCCTGGTGGCTGATGCCATGACCTTCGCAGGCTTCTTCGCCGCTTATCTCACCTTCAAGGCAGTCAATCCGTTGATGCCAGGTGCGATTTATGAGCTTGAACTGCCGCTGCCAACACTCAACACCATTCTGCTGCTGGTGAGCAGTGCAACCTTTCACCGCGCTGGCGTGAATCTGCGCAGACAGAACAACGAACGCTGCCGGCTTTGGCTGATGCTGACTGCTGGTCTCGGCCTGGCCTTTCTCGCCAGCCAGATGGTGGAGTACTTCACCTTGCCCTTCGGCCTCACGGACAATCTCTACGCCAGCACCTTTTATGCCCTCACGGGCTTCCACGGTCTGCACGTCACCCTGGGGACCCTGATGATCCTGATTGTGTGGTGGCAATGCCGCACACCTTCAGGTCGTGTCAGCGCCAGCAATCATTTTCCGCTCGAGGCCGCCGAGCTCTACTGGCATTTCGTGGATGGAATCTGGGTCATTCTTTTTGTGATTCTGTACCTGATCTAACGAGCATCGAGATCGAATCAAGTGAAAGAACTTCGACGGAATCCTTGCCCGGGTTGCAGTCTGGAGTCAGAATTGATGTGTCTTTTCCGATAGACATGCTGGTTGGAGAGGAATTACTGAACAAGGCGCGAGCTCTCAGCAACCGCCCTGAAGATGAAATCGCCCGAGGCTGCGGTTATGTCGGCCCTAGTGGCCGCCTGATGCGCAAAAGTTTTTACAGAGCCCTGGTGGAAGCCAAGGGGTACAAACTTCCCTCCAGCAATGGTGGTTCAGGCGGGGGCAGCCGAGGACGTCAGGCCGAGTTCCGTACGCGCGTTCATGGCAACGGCAATCTTCTGATCGGCCATGCCTACACCAAACGCCTTGATCTTGTTCCTGGCCAGGAATTCAAGATTGAGCTGAACAAGGATTCGGGCACGATCACACTTCTGCCGCT
>TARA_B100001057_G_scaffold485157_2_pt1 | contig 12527 bp, 7 predicted proteins | sample TARA_B100001057 | Tara Oceans TARA_B100001057 (sample SAMEA2621839) | marine metagenome | biome: marine biome (ENVO:00000447); feature: surface water layer (ENVO:00002042); material: "saline water (ENVO:00002010), including plankton (ENVO:xxxxxxxx)" | depth 5 m | reverse complement strand
ATTTCATTTTCATCGCATACACCATCACCATCAGTATCGTTACAATTTTCATTTGTTATACAAAAACTATATAAATCTTGATTTCCAAAATTTGTGTTAGTCATTAGAACAAGAGAGGCACCATTACTATCTAAAATATAGTAGTTAGGATTATTACCACCGGTATTATTACTTGACAAACCATCACCATAGGAATCAAAAATTGAAAATTCATAACAACCTGGTTGTAAGCATAAATTTTCATCAATTGTAATACCCCCGTTAGAATAATTAGATCCTGAATATATAATTTCTTCTTGATCATTAGTAATTTCCCAGCTTGTTTCACTACTCCAAAAATCAGTTTCAAGATAAAATTCCACAAAACTTTCACAATAACAACTACCATCATCAACATTTGCTTCTGGATTATAATTATCAGAATTTTCACTTGTACAACCATAAATAAAGGTTCCTTCACAAGAAGTTTCAAGTTCACCACATGAGCCAAAACAACTTGCTTGATTGCTAAATATATTTGGGAATAAAGCTTGTGATTTAACAATTGGATGAAATTGAAGAGCAGAAGAAATTCCGGCTAAATCGCAGTAACTCATCATTGTTCCATTATTTGGGCTCCCGGGCTCAAAACAATCACCTTCAACTGGGTAGCATGAGTCTATAGCTCCTCCTACAAAATTCAAAGTTTCATCAGCATCCCAACCACACCAATGTGTATGATTAGCACCAAAATTATGACCAACTTCATGTCCAACGTAAGACATATTATAGCTAAAAGGTGTGTTATTAGGATAATCATAATTTAAATTTGTATTTAAACCACTGCTAACTCCGTACTTATATTGAGTGTTACAAAATGCATCTACCCAAGCAATACCCCCATTAGCTTGTTTTCTAGTAAATAAATGAACTAAATCAACATCAGATTGTAATGTATTTAGAGGATTTGATGTCCAGTAATCTCCTAATTCATCGAGCATGTCAGCACAGTCGTTTAAGTTGTAATAATTATCCTCAGATTCTCTGACGTTAATATATCTAGCTTGTAAAAGTACTTCTTCATCTAATTCTTGCATATATATTTCACTAACTCCTGCAAGAACTGCTAATGCCCACTCAACAACATCATAACAGTTTGAATCAAATTCTAAAAATGTAAAGTAGTCAGTATCAATTCCCATTTCGACGCATTCAGTAGAGCTGACTGTTGATTCTAGTTCATTGAAAGAAATATCAATATCAATGTCTTCTGTTTGACACTCATAATATGAGGAAACTACACTATCTGAAATATCAAATAATATGTAAGGCCCGTCTTTCTCTCCCTTTAATTCATAAACTTTTCCATTAATCTTAATAGTTCCTACAATGTTTTTTTCAAGGAAAGATATAATACCGGATTTATCCTGACCTAAAATTCTATAGCTTAGTATTTTGGGATTATAGTCTTCTACTAATACCTGATTTCCTATGGACCTAATTAATTGAAAATTAGAAGAATACGGATTATATAATTCTAATTCTAATTTTAAAAAATCATTATCAAAAAAAGGTATATTTAAATAAAAATCACAGGGTTTATTTTCTTTGATAAAATTAAGTTGATTTTGATCGACTGTTAGAGATAAAGAATTTTCAGGATTATTAGTTAAGTTGTTAAATTCATCATCATTTATTTCAAATAAATTAATTTGAGAATAAATTTGAAGAGATATCAAAAAAAAGTAAAAAAAAATTAAAGAAATTTTTTTCATTTGGAATTGTTTATAATACAAAGTTAACAATTACCATATTATTTTTTGCTTATTATGTAATTTTAAATATTTATTACACTTGCTAAAATGATTATTATTAAAAAAACCTGAGTAAGCTGAAAATGGAGATGGATGAGAAGAGCAAAGTACTAAGTGATTATTTGTGTCTATTAATTTTGCTTTTTTTCGTGCGTACAATCCCCACAAAATGAATACACAATTTTTGGAATTTAAAGAAATATACTTTATAACAGAGTCAGAAAACAATTCCCACCCTTTATTTTTATGTGAACCTGGATTACCATGCCTTACGGTAAGGACACTATTTAATAACAAAACACCTTGTTTTGCTAAATACTCTAAGTTTCCAGAGTTTGGAATATCTTTACCTATATCATTTTTTATTTCTTTAAATATATTAAGAAGTGATGGGGGTATCTTAGTGTTTTTTGACACGCTAAAAGATAAACCATGGGCTTGATTGTCTCCATGATACGGATCCTGTCCGATAATTATTACTCTAAGTTTTTTAAATGTACATAATTTAAAAGCATTAAAAATTAAGGACTTTTGTGGGTATATTTTTTGAGATGAGTATTCATCTACTAAAAAAGATAATAGTTTTTTAAAGTATTCTTTATTTAATTCCTGATGAATTAGCTCAGTCCATGAACTATCTAAATTATCATAAAACATATAGATAAATATATATCATTAAAGATCCATAAGTAAATTATCTTTTATTTTTTTGATTAACGCGCATGTCTCATATTCCTCAATTGATTCAAAAAAAGTAATTAAATCAAATAACCCCTCAATTATACTATTTTTTTTTAATCTATTATTAATTTGTTTAAAACTATTACTAAAAGAATACTTTCTTTTGTGTGACTGATTAATTTCAAATAATTTCTCAATAATCAGTTTATAAAGTTCTTCCTTATTATCTTCATCAACATCACTCTTTGAAAGACTTAAGAATTTGAAAATAAACTCATTAAGCTCATTCTCTGAGAGGTTATTTAAATTTACAAGAGATACATTCATTAATATTTTTATTTAATATCAATTATTTTTTCATTAATTACTTTATTTTTCTTTGGAATATTAATATGAATAACACCGCTTTCAAATTTAGCATGAATTTTATTTTCATCAACATCTGAAATTATCTCAATTGTTTCATTAAATGAGTTTGTCCATTTAGTATTACCATTTTTTGAATCATATTTAATTTTAAGATTTCCCTCTGAAAAAACTAATTTAATATCATTTTTATTAACACCAGGAATTGCCATTTCAATTATAATTTCTTTTTCATTTTCTTTATAGTGATATTTTTTATTTTCTAATAAATTTGATGAATCTATTAACAAATTATCGAATAAAAGATCTAAATCTTCAAAATAATTAAATGGATTTTTTCTAATTTTTAACATAATTTAAATTTTTTGGTTTCACTATTATTACAGCATATTTCATGCCACTATAATTTTAAAGACAAAATGTCATCTTTTGTGAAAATTGGAAAAATAAATCTGCCAAAAAGTCACAATAAATCAAAAGAAATGAGTACAAAAAAATTACAGAAAATAGATTTATTAAAATATAAATTGTTATTGTAGATAAATAATGAAAGATTTTATAAAAAATATAATATCAATTAATCAATCTAAATATGGGTATATTTCTTTTTTTTCTTGAGTAACGGGGCTTAGGTCTTTTCTTTCCCTGTTTAAATAAGGAACATATCCCTCCTCCTTACTCCAATCACTTCTTCTTTTCTTAGAAAAAAAGGTTTCTAGCCAGTTTTTTTCTTCAATATAATCAGGATCAATTTTTTTTGAAATAGCTAAGAAAGCTTCTTCAATTTCTTTATTTTTTTTAATTATATCTTCATCATCAGGATATTTACTAATATTATATGCTTTTAATAATTTTTTATAAGCTTTATTGAGCTTTTTAATATTTGCTGTAGTGTCTAAATTCATTACAGAAAAATAATCTTTTTCCTCTTCGAAGTACATAAAAGTTGCTAATCTATATGATTCGGTTTTATCGTAAATAGTAATATTACCTTTCCAATGTTTTAAAGTTTCCCAAAAACCATCAACATTTTCTTTTGTTATTTTCCCAAAATAACAGTGCCCTATTTTGTTCATTAAAGTGTCATAAATAATTGAATCAATTATTTTAGCACTAATTTTTTTGGATTCGCAAGGCATTAGTATTTCAAGGTTTTCATTTATACATAATGGTATTCTCTTGCCCATTGAATTAAATGAAACAATTTCAAAATACTTAAAATCATCAGAATTAAATACTTTTTGATAATCTATAGTTGAAAAGAATTTTTTTCTCAAGTCATTTTTTTCTATTTCAATCTCTTGAGAATAGGAAATTAAACAAATTAGAAAATAAAAGAAAAGTAAATTATTTTTTTTCATCTTTTATAAATTTTAAACTTATACTATTTACACAATGTCTAATATTTTTTTCAGTAAAACCCTCACCTTCAAAAACATGACCTAGATGACCGTTACATTTTGAACACAGAATTTCTGTTCTTATTCTACCTAAAGAAAAATCTTGAACTCGTTTAATAGCATTTTTAATTTCATCATCGAATGAAGGCCATCCGCAATTTGAATTAAATTTATCTTTTGAATAGAATAAAGGATTTTCACAAGCCTTACAAACGTATAGTCCATTTTCATAAAAATTATTATACTTTCCAGAAAATGGAGTTTCTGTTCCTTTGTTTACAATTACCTCAATTTCTTTAGAAGATAATTTTTCAAAATAATTTTTTTTTGACTCTTGACTCATACAAAATATAGGCAAAAAATAAATAATTATTAATTTCAATATTAGTTTCTTTTAAACTCTTTAAAAGGATTAATCAATTTTCTTCTATCTTCAAATCTATTTCTTAACCTAGAGTTGTCTTTTTTATTTCTTAATGAAAAATTATATCCAACTACTAATTCATGAGAACCTGAATTATAACCATTGATTTCCGAAACTGATGTATCATAACTATAACCAAAGAAATACTGAGCATAATCAATACCAAATAAAAGAACAAAAGCATCAGATTGCCTGTATGATAGGCCTAGCCAAAGTAAGTCTTGGTAAATAACTCGGGAATTAAAATGGTATTGCATTTTAGACATTTTTGTCTTTTTTAACAAAATTGATGGCTCTATAGCCCAGTTCTTTTGTTTATCAATTGGGTAATAATAACCTAATATAAAATTATATTGACCAACAATATTATTCGTATAACCACCATCATAATAAGTTAAAACTTCAAGATCATTAGGGTTTGAAAAGATATCCAAAGCTGATATCCCTGCATACAACCTTTCAGAGTAAAAATATACTGATAATGAATGATAAATATTGAATGAAGTCTCAGAACCTAAAGGAATTACTGGATCGTTTTGTCCACTTCCATCTGGAGCATGAATTGAATACCAAGTTTCACCGCTTGAATCAAAAGAAAATTGATTTAACCTTGTACTTAATGATAGTGATAAAAATTTTCTTTTATCCCATTGACAATATTTACCAGAAACTGGAAATCTAAAATTATATGAAAACATTGCCCCTGAAATACTTATCGGACCAGTTACATCAGTATATAACATAGAACCTAAACCAATATTATCTGTTACTGCAGAATGACCAGTTAGTGTAAATGTTTTAGGAGCTCCAGAAAAACCAGTCCATTGATTTCTGTAAGTCATCCTTAATGGAATATAATCTAATGTACCAGCAACACCTGGATTAATAGCGTAATCATTAAACATATATTGACTATATATAGGCAACTGCTGAGACTTTGCTTCATTTACAAAAAGAAACAAAATAAAAACTAAAATTAATTTTTTAAAATTTTTCATAATTTATCGTTTTAAAGTAATACTTCCACTATATTTTTTTTGGCCAGTATTTAATTCTATTACATAATAATAAGTACCTATTTCATTTTCAAGCCCATCTGTTTGGCCATCCCATGGAACATATATATTATTTATTGATTCAAATTTTTTCACACCCCAACGATCATAAATAAATACTGATGCATCTGGATAATATTCAATTCCATATATATCAAATGTGTCATTTAAACCATCTGAGTTCGGAGTAAAAATGGTTGGGATAAACAAACAATTTTCTTCATCAAAACCTACCTCTAAATCTAATATTTGTGGCGATATACAATTATTTTGATCAGAAAAAATATTTATTGAGTAAAAACCAGGTTCTAAATTTTCAATAACTATTGAATTTTCGTTTTCTATATTTAAATTATCAACATTTAAATTTGTCAGATAAGATCCACCTTCATTAATTTCAGAAGAATTATTTATAGTGTAATTAAAATTAGGTACCCCTCCGTTGGTTGTAATTGAAATTACCCCATCATTTGATTCTTCACAATACGCATTTTCGGTCCAAGTAAATAATACTTGGAAATCATCGGGTTCCTCCATATTTACTGTATATGGTTGAGAAGATGAGTTTAGATGGCAACCATTACTATCAGTAATGTTAATAGAATAAATACCGGAGCTTAAATTATTAATATCTTGATCATTATAGACTTGACCATCTGGACTTACCCAAGAGTAATAATAAGGGGGTGTACCGCCTGAAACATCAATATCAATCCAACCATCTGAATAATTAAAACAAGAAACTTCAAAATCATTGTAATTAGAGTTGTACTCAATTAATGTGATCTCTTCTGGCTCAGGTTCAATTACAAAAGTATCAAATTCAAAACATCCATTTTGATCTGTGACTTCAACTGTATAAGAAATTCCTGAATCACCTCCTGAAAGAGCTGAGGGATCAACTTCATCACCCGATAAATTATTAAACCAATTAATTTCGTATGGAGGTACTCCTCCGGAAATATTTAAATCTGATGAACCATATTCACCAAAGCATAAAATTTGATTTGGAGATGCATCTATTAAAAATTCTTCAGGCGATGTTATTTCAAATTCTGTTATAGTGTAGCATCCGTTACTATCAAAAGTATAAACAAAATATATTCCAGGGTTTAAAAAATCTTTATCAACAAAAACTTCAACTCCATCCCAATCTGTATCTTCATCATTTACAATACCATCCTTATCAACATCACCATCAATCCAAATTAAACCATCATCATCAAATTCATTTAAAATACCATCACCATCAATATCATCATCTAAAATATTTACAACACCATCATTATCAATATCATTATCAATATTATTGTTGATACCATCTCCATCAATATCAAAATCAGCACCTCCAAAAACAATTGAATTAACAGAAATTGTAATATCATTAACACCATCATTATTTAGATCTTCAAAACATAAAATTGGATCGAAATCAACTTGAATAATAAATTCTTCGGGTTCAAACACAGAAAATAATTGAGTTTTTTCACAACCAGTTATAGTGTTAACAACAATTAATTCATAATCACCAGCGGGTAAAAGGACTTCTTCACCATTATTTGTAATACCATTTGGCCAATTAAAATTATATAATAAATTATCCTCATTTAAAACATTGGCCGAAGCAGTTCCAAAACCAGCGAAACAGTCAGCGGGTGTAGAATTTACTGTAAATATAAAGTCATCATTTTCATCTAAAATTATATAGTCTTCTGTATATATGCAACCATTAGAATCAGTTATCTCAACAGTGTATACATCAGAGGTTAAATTAAATATGTTTGAATCGAAGCTAATCACTGTTCCTTCGGAATTAGTCCATAAATAATTATAATTTGGCACACCACCATCAACAGATAATATAATTGAGCCAGATGATGAGTTATAACAATTATTTTGATTAATTATAGCACTAGTACTAATTTCGGTAGGAGATGAAATAGAATAATTATATGTTTTTGAACAGCCATTTTCATCAGTTATTACAAAAGAGTGAAAACCAGGTAAAACAGCCTCAGTATCAACTCCATTCCAATCAATTTCAAATGGCGGATTTCCACCAAATATTTCCTGGATTATAATTGTTCCAGATGGATTATCAAAACAATTTGCAGGACTTGTATCAAAAGCAACTAATATTGGATCAGCTTGAATTATATTAATTTGCTCAGAAACAACGCATCCATCAAAACTTAAAACTTCTAAATTATAAATATCAGGAGACAAATTATTAAATATATAACATGTTTCTACACCATCACCTTCAATTGTAAACTCTTGTGTTGTACCATTTAAATTTGTTAAAGAATAGGTGATTGTATTTTCCCAATTAACACAAGCTTCAATGTAGCCATCATTTTCATTTGAACATAGTTCATCTTGAGTTGTGATATTTACTTGTCCAGATTCTTGTGGAACCTCAAATACATTTACATCAGAACAACCATTAGAATCATAAACAGTAAACAAAAAAGTACCGGAAGGAAGTTGAGGTTCAGGTTGAATTGAAATAAGTTCACCAGTACTTATATTTTGCCACTCAAACGTATACGGTGGCTCACCACCAGAAACAGATGAGCTAATTTCTGCCAAATCTCCAAAACATGATGCTGCTGATATAATTTCATTGGAAACAAAAAGTTCATTTGCACCACCAACAACAATTGTAGAATCCCAAGCACAACCATTTCCATCAACTATTTCAACCAAATAACTATTTTGTTCTAAATTATCAAAGCTAAAATCAGGACCATCTGAAAAAACCCCAGTCACATTCATATTTTCAATTTGTGATAAACCATTAACTTCAAATACATCAGTAAATCCAGGAACACTCAAGTTAAATGACACATCAACTTCATATACTAAACCACCAGAGTTAATTAGAAAAAGAAATTCCTCACCATTTACAAAACCATTATCTTGACCGGTTTCTTCTCCCCATGCTGCTAAAGAAATAGGAAAGCCTGAATTTTCATCATAAATTGTAGTACCACCACATTGTACTCCATTTGATGAAGTGTAAAATACACCAATTAAATCACCATTATTTAAATCTAGTCCTGTGATTTCACTGATTACAATTGATGCATTAACACCTGTATTAGTCCAATCAAAACTAACATCTGATAATCCTATTGTTGTTGTTTCTTCAATATCATTAAAAAATATAGTATAACTTCCAGGAGAACCATCAATTGTAAAGTTAGCTGTTGCTGTTTCTCCAAAACAGTTAATTTCTTCTAAATCAAAATCTACATTAATTTGTTCTGGCTCACTAATAGTAAAATAGGATGGAACTGAAACACAATTTTCTGAATCAGTTATAATAATTGAATAATTTCCTGGTGAAACAGTTGAAGATGGAGAAAATATTCCCAGTGAAAGACCATTTTCCTCAAACCATTCGTAAGAATAAGGAGGATTACCACCTGTCACTGACATTGAGAAATCAACTGGAATATTTGTTTCACCGTAACAAACTGTTTCTACTACAGGGAAACTAATTGCTATACCATCAGGGTTATTAATTGAAACATCAAATGTTTCCAAACAACCTGAACTATCTGTAACAGAAAATGTGTAAAAACCACTTGAAATATTATCAGGATCCTCCCCATTATAATTAATAGTATAAGGCGATACACCACCTGAAATTTCTAGAGTTAATACAGTATTATCACCATTACATATAATTGGATCGTAAGAATATAAAATATCAATATTCTGGGGATCTATAATTTCGTAGGTTTGAGAAATCAAACAATCATTTTCATCTGTTATTGTTACAGTATAGTTACCAGGGAATAAATTGTAAATATTTTGATCTGAACTAATCAATTCACCAAAAGGACCAATCCATGAATAATTTAATTCACCAGTACCACCAATTAATTCAATATTAATATATCCATCTTGAGAGCCATTGCAAGTAGGATTTACAATATTGAAATTATCAATTTGTAATTGATTTGGTTCACTAATATTAATTGTTGTTGAAGAAGAACAACCGTTTTCAGCAATAACTTCAATCAAATATTCACCGGATGAAACATTATAATAAAAATCATCATTAGAACCCAATATTGTTCCAATCTCAAAACTAGAAACCACAGTGAAACCACCAGGAGTAAAATAATCAAGCCCCTGACTTAAATCATAATCCGGAATTAATTGATATATATCACCAGAAGTATCAAATAAATACCAAATATATGGATCACCATCTTCGAAACCATTATCTTGAGCAAACTCAGTTTGCCATCCCGAAAGCGATGCAAATGGAATGGTACCATTAAATGTAGCAGATCCACCACATTCTAAATCTCCATTAACATTTTCATAAAAGATACCAATTATATCACCTGGATTAATTATGCCGTTAATATCTGAACAGTCAGAATCATCACAACCAAAAATCACAATTGTGTTATTTGAACCTGTTTGTGTAAAATCAAAATCATCTTCAGTTGTTATAGTTGGGCTTCCTGCAAAAACAGTTTCAATAAATTCTCCATTTACAGACACATCATAGTTCATAATACTGCCCTCAATTCCAACACTTATTGTAGACTCATCACTTGAACATAAAATTTCACTGAATTCATAATTTATATTAATTTCAGCAGGTTGAGTTACAGATACTATTGTTGAACCTGTACAACCGGAATTATCAACAATTGAAACTCTATAATTAGATGCTGCAAGATTCTCTAAGACTCCATCATTATTCGGATCAAATACATTAATTTCAGAGTCATCTATTCCATCACCATCAGTATCAATTAATTGATCCCAAAAAACATTGTAAGGAGGAGTGCCACCGAAAGTAGATCCCAAGATAACTTCAATTGATCCATCTGACTCATTGAAACAACTTACATTATTTATATTAGTAAAGGGAATAATGGTAACATCCGGGCAATCATTAATTGAAAAACATAAATTATCGTCAAAAAAACATGCATCCGGGTTATAAAGAACATTATCAGATTGAGAACAACCATTCACAAAACAACAGGAACCATCATCATTTGTAGCACTTGAATCAAAATTAAATGCATTTTCGTCAATACAACCATTTACTTGAACTATTTCATCATCGTTACAAATCCCATCATTATCTGAATCATTGTCAATGATTACACCGTTTTCACAAGTTTCACAAATACCATCAACATAAATACAAGAACCATCATCATTTGTTGCATTTTCATTATAATTACAAGCTGTCGAATCAATACAACCTAAAATTTCTTCATCGACACATTCAATAAAATCCGATACAGATAAACTTAAAACATTTGTAAAACCATTTGACTGCCATGTGGAAGAAAATGGAAGATTTTCATCAAATGTTGGTGAAAGTTCATAAATAGTTCCATCAGTTGAAGATCCAAAAAATAACATCTCATCTCCATTAAAGAAGCCATCGATTTCTGAAGTAAAAGAATCATCACCAAAACCTACTAATGCATCGACCTCCCCTGTCCAAGTGATCGTAGAAGAACAAATATATTGACCAAAATCATCAATATAAAACACACCAATTTGATCACCAATTTCTACATCTGCACTTTGAATAGCAATAGTATTATTGGTAGAACTTGATGGTGAGTCTTCAAAAATTATATCACAATTTACTTGAGAATAATTATGTACTGGAAGTAATAAAAATAATAATATGTATAATTTGTTTATCATTCTAAATTTTATCTTTTAATAACTACGTGTCCATTATAATTTTTGTTATACTCTTTGATCTCTAAGGTATAGTAATAAGTACCTATTTCTAATTGTTTTCCATTTTCACTATTACCATCCCATAAAACAGAGCTGTACTCTCCTTCTCTTTCAAAAACTATCTGACCCCACCTGTTGTATACCTTTAAAATAATAGCAGGCTCATATAATTCTATGTTATAAATCTCCCAATAATCATTTACACCATCCATGTTTGGAGTAAATACAGAAGGAATGAATAAACAATTTATCCAATCATAAACCTCAAATTGACAAAATTCATTTGAAATATTAATTGAAGATTCAGATACACAACCATTTGAATCAGAGACACCAACTAAATATTCACCAAATGGCAAATTTTCAATAACCCAAGATCCGTCTGTACTTTCAACTGTTATAGATCCAAAAGGTGATTGATCAAATTCAGTGAAACCGTTAATTGAGTTAGTGAATATATTACTATCAGCCCCTTGAGCATATTCCTGAAGGTTATCAATACCATCACCATCTATATCATCATCTTGAAAAACAACCGAAAAATCTAAATCACCATCATCATCTATATCAATATCAAAGGAATTAGGCCCAAGTGGTTCCGCATCTGAAGAATTTAACAAACCATCACCATCAATATCATCATCTAAATAATTTTCAATCCCATCATTATCAATATCTAAATTAAAATTAAGAATCCCATCACCATCTATATCAGGATTAAAATTTAATACCCCATCACCATCAATATCATTATCTAAAGGGTGAGTTGTACCAGGAATATAATTTAAAATACAATCTCCATCTAGATCATCATAATAAACAATATCATCATTTCCATCTTGATCTAAATAAAAATTATAACCTCCTTGAATACCAACTCCACCACTAAAAACAATTTCTATAGAACCATTTTCAGCATCTTGACATTCAGGACAATTTCCAACTGAAAGAGAGATATCTAATGGCTCTGGAGCTAAAATATCAAATAAACCTTGTTGACTAATATCATTTAAATTAATGGACTGAATTAAACAGGAATTATTGTCTATAAGTTGTAACTCATAAG
>TARA_B100001057_G_scaffold220615_1_pt1 | contig 12529 bp, 1 predicted proteins | sample TARA_B100001057 | Tara Oceans TARA_B100001057 (sample SAMEA2621839) | marine metagenome | biome: marine biome (ENVO:00000447); feature: surface water layer (ENVO:00002042); material: "saline water (ENVO:00002010), including plankton (ENVO:xxxxxxxx)" | depth 5 m | reverse complement strand
CCTGAATCTCATTATGAAAAAATTCACCTTCCTTCTTTGTTTCTTCGGGATCACCTGCTTGACCCTTTGGAACTTCAACATGCAACCCTCGGAAACCCCAGTTGCCAAAAGTCAACCGACTGAAGAACCAACCTCGAACGAAAGCCAAGCAAAGACAACCGAAGCATCATCCAGCTCCAATACTACCGAAGGACCCGAGGCCTTCATTGAAGAAGAAACGGACGAATCCGTAGATAACTTATTAAGGACCCAAACCACCACTTCTCCGTTGGAGACGATAAATCGTCCTCTCGTTGCAGAAAGCAACTTTATGCAAACAATCGAGGAGATCACCCTCAAAGTGATGGAATCCAAGAAGCAAAACCTGGTAAAGAACGAACTGGGTGGGGATCAACTTAATAGACTCACGCTGCGCAAAACCTCCTTCAAATATCCTTACTTGATCGTCGAGGAATCCTTGACGGTCGATTCCGAAGGCAAGGAAACCGTTCACCAAGTCGAAGCACTCGTGGCCGATCATTTGATCGTAAACCTTCAACCTGATGTTGACTTGGAGATGGCCAACGAAGAACTCAAGGAACTGAACTGTTCGTTGGGGGACAAAATCACCGAGGGTCTTTATCTAGTCAATATCAAGGGCAAAGCCTCCATCGACAATCATTTCGAAAAACGGGAATTGCTTAACGAAATCGATCACCTCGTCGAAATCGTCGAACCCGACTATTTCGTAACCATCGTAAAGATGCCCGACGATTCCTACCGGAACAAGCTTTGGGGCATGCACAACACGGGTCAAACAGGCGGAACGGACGACAAGGATATCGACGGCCCCGAGGCATGGGACAAGACAACCGGAAGCAAAAATGTTTTGGGAGCAATCATTGACACGGGCGTAGACCGAAACCACGAGGATTTGAAGGCGAACATGTGGACAAACCCCGGTGAAATCCCAGGCAACGGCAAAGACGACGATGGGAACGGTTTCATCGACGACGTTCATGGATGGGATTTCGTAAACAACGACAACAACCCACACGACGATCACTCCCACGGCACTCACTGCGCCGGCTCAATAGGCGGCGTGGGAAACAATGGGAAAGGCGTGGTCGGGGTGGCCTGGAACGTATCCATGGTAGGAATTAAATTCCTTTCGGGCTCCGGTGGCGGATCGACGTCCGACGCCATTAAATCAGTAGCCTACGCCACCAAGATCGGAGTGGATTTCACTTCCAATTCCTGGGGCGGCGGCGGTTCGTCCGCTTCCCTTAAACAAGCGATTGAAGAAGCCGGAAAAAAGGGTGTCGGTTTCATTGCCGCCGCTGGCAACCATGCGGGCAACAACGACTCCCGCCCCAGCTACCCCGCTTCCTATGACTTGGACAACGTGATTGCGGTTGGCTCCCATGACCACAGAGGCAACAAGGCAAGCTCCTCCTGTTACGGAAAAAAGAGCGTTGATCTATTTGCACCCGGTGTAAGCATTTACAGCACGGTTCCTGGAAACCGATATGCCAGTTATAGCGGAACTTCCATGGCCACTCCCCATGTAGCCGGAGCCTATGCCTTGGTTCAATCGCTCAACCCGGACTGGACCTGCAAGCAGATCAAAGAAGCTCTCATGAACTCCACAGACGCGGAGGCAGGGCTCAAAGAAAGATGCGTAACAGGAGGACGGCTCAATGTCTTCAAGGCCCTTCAAACCGAACCGGCCAAGGAAAATCTCATCGCCGCCAAACCCGCCACCCTTGACTTTGGACCGGTAGCAAAGAACTCATCCAAAAACATGCAGATAGCCATCTCGAATCAGGGTTCGGAGGAAACAAGCGTTGAGAATGTCATCCTACCGGAAACTTCCGGTTTCGAGCTTTCTTTGAAAAGTCCGTTCAAGATTCCCGGAGGGGAGCAAGTAGTGGGAACCATTACCTTCACAAGCACCAAGGAAGGGGTCGCCAAAACCGAGCTTGTTCTTGAAAGCGACGCACAAAACGCCCCAAGGCTCGTCGTCCCCTTGACCGCTCACGTTACCGCTACACCGGATCTTGTAGCAGAACCCGAAAGCATGCATTTCGACCTGAATGAAAACGAGACGAAAACCCAAGCCCTCACACTTTCCAACAAGGGAGACGGGGATTTGAATTACGAAGTACAATTCCCAAATGGCCAGGAATGGCTTCGTTCCCCCTTCCAACCCACCTCACAAAAGTTGAAAACTGCCTTCAAGGGTGGAAATGGTCAAAAGGGGAATTACCTACAGGTAAACGTAGCTGCACCAAACGGCATAAGCATAAGTTCCTTGACGGGATATTTCGCAAACTCGGGCGACGTCAAAGTGTGGATCCGCCCCGGTATGATCACCGAAGCCATAAAAACTTCCGAAGGATGGAAAGAAGTTGCAACCGCTAAAATAACGACCAAAGGCACGGAACAAAAAACTTTCTCTACCGACTTCCAACTCTCCGAAGGTAGTCACACTCTTCTCTTCGTAAATAGCGGATCATTAAAATATACGAATGAAAGTTTCGGATCCATTGCCGCAAAAGACGAAAACCTCTCTATTTTGGTTGGTTACGGAACAGCTCGCACCTCTCCCGCAGGGAGCCAAAGTTTACACTATGGAAGAAAATGGAACGGAGCTATTCACTACTCGGTCGGCAGCAGAGAACACAAAGGCACTCTGTTAAGTGGAAAATCGGTCGAGATCAAGACAGTTGCCAATGCCAAGGAAATGCCAACCGAGTATGAGGAGGCTCAGATTCTCATCAGTTCGAACGATCCAGACGAGCCGCAAAAGAAAATCAAAGTCACGGCTCAGAAACTAAGCGAAAAGGCCGGCTTGGTCTTCCGCCCGTCTTCCCTCTCCTTCGAAAACACCTACGTCGGGCAAACCGCCGAGAAACCTTTGACGATGAGTAACGCAGGCATCAAGGCGTTGACCGTCACCCAGTTTGTCTTCAGGAATTCGGCCTTTTCCCACCGTCTCTCCCTCCCCTTTACTCTGAAGGCCGGAGAAAAAAGGGATGCAACGATCTACTTCACACCCAAGACGGCAGGCAAGCTGCCAAGTTCGGCTTTGGTTTTGACCAATGAAGACGGAGGAAAAACAAGAATGTTCCAAGTCTCCGGAGAAGGATCTCTTCCGCCGGTCATGGTTGTCACCCCCACTTCCCTCTCCGCCAACTTGAAGAGCAAACAGGAAAGAACCGTCAACTTGCGGATCTCCAATTCCGGTGGAAGCCCCCTGATCTGGGCCCTCAAGGGAGCGACCACGGGTGGAGGCAAATCACTCTCCGTTCCCTTCTTCGCTCAATCCCATTTCACGCCCATGGAAAAGGGATCACCCGACAACCGGGAGGGAATGCCCGTATCGACCTTGGGTGGCGGACCTGATTTGCACGGGTACAACTGGACTGATTCACATGATGCGGCCGGCCCCGCTCACCAATGGAAGGATATCTCCAAAACAGGCAAGCTCTTGAGCGAAGCCTCCAAGTCGGACGACGCGTTCGACAAGGTCGCCCTCCCCTTTGCCATGGAATTGTACGGAAAGACTTTCAAAGAGGTGTTCGTAAGTTCGAACGGTTACCTGACTTTGGGCAAGGGATCTTCCGAACACGGACATTTCCCCCTTCCGACAACCATGATGGCGGGCAACCTGATCGCTCCCTTCGCTATGGATCTGGATCCCTCACGCGGAGGTGACGTTTACGTTCAAGAAACCTCCAACGAACTCCTCGTCCAATGGAACCAGGTCAAGGACTTTGCCGGAATCGGCGAATACACCTTCCAAGCCTCCCTCAACCGTAACGGGGTCATTTACTTCCACTATGAGAAAATGAACGGGAAGATCGAGCGGGCCACCACAGGAATTCAAAACGAATCCGCCGACAAGGCTTTGCTTGTCGCCTACAACAACAAACAAGTCAAAGCAGACTCCACCATCCGGATTTCCACTTCCCCCAAATGGCTTCATGTCGCAACGACATCGGGCACCATCGCTGGAGGTAAACACCTGGATATTCCCGTGACTTTCAAGTCGGGATCGATTCTCGCTGGAACCTACAAGGCGATTCTCGGAATCAACGGGAACGACCCCCAAAGGCCTGCTGCCGAGGTGGTTGCAAGCATAACTATACAGGCCACGAGGACTTTGGCGGTCAACCCAAGCACGGTTGATTTCGGACAAGTCTCCGTGGGTTCAAGCGGAGAAAAGACCGTTCAGATGACGAATACGGGCAACGCCGCCATATCGATCGGCCAAATCAACACCGGCAACGGAGTCTTTACCGCTTCCACAAGTTCCAAATCTCTGGCTCCGAGTGAGACTTCAATCCTCTTGCTCCGCTTCAGCCCCGTCAACGGAACCAATTATGCAAGCACGGCTCAGGTTTATTCAAATGCGGAAAATTCCCCCACCCGCATCAGCTTGCGAGGCAAGGGCGTCGCCTCTCCCCGTTTCGCATTCAACCCGGACAACCTTGCTATGACCGTTGCAGCTGGACAAAAAACGAAGTCTCTGGCCTCGCTCCTCAACAAGGGGAAGGCCACGGGCACTTTCACGCTCAAGGAAATACGTAACGAAGCAAATGGAAACAATGGAATCGGCGTGGACGGACCTAGCGCGGAACAAAGAGATCCGTTTGCCGACGAACACGTACCCAACCGTTTGATCGTTCGATACAAAGACGGACAATCCGGATTATCCAACCCAGGGGCTCTCTCCACCCAAGTGAAGATGGTGAGAGAATTGGCCAAAGCACGTAAGACGGGCAACGGAGTCAGAGCCTTAAGCGGCCTGAATCTCGCCCTGGTCGAAACGGTTCAAAACGCCAATTTGAGAGACGTCGCCAAAGCCTTGGCCGAAGATCCTGCCGTCGAATACGTCGAACCGGACTACATTCGACGTTCCTCAGTAGTTCCCAATGACCCGGAGTGGAGGAACCAATATGCCCTGCAGAAGATCCAAGCCCCTCAGGCATGGGAAAAGACGAAGGGGAGCCAAAGCGTGATCGTTGCGGTAATTGATACCGGTATCGATTACAACCACAAGGACTTGCAAGAAAACATTTGGGTCAACCCAGGCGAAATCGCAAACAACCGCAAAGACGATGACGGAAACGGTTACGTGGACGACGTTTATGGTTGGGATTTCTGCAACAACGACAACAACCCAATGGACGGCAACCGCCATGGCACCCATGTAGCCGGCACCATAGCCGCCGCCAGCAACAACAACCTGCAGGTAGCCGGCGTGGCTTGGAATACGAAGCTCGTAGCCTTGAAATTCCTCAGCGACCGGGGATCGGGAAGCGTTTCCGACGCGATCGATGCCGTTGCCTATTGCACAGCCATGGATTTCCCCATCAGTAACAACAGCTGGGGGGGCGGAGGTTCCAGCAGGGCGATGAAGGAAGCGATCGACCGGGCGGGGCAAAACGGCCACCTCTTCTGCGCAGCCGCGGGAAATTCGGGAACGAATAACGACAGCAAGCCTCATTACCCATCCAATTATACCAGCCCCAATGTTTTGTCCGTCGCTGCATCGGATAGCGCAGACCGCCTTGCCAGCTTCACCTGTTACGGTAAGACAAGCGTAGACATGGCTGCACCTGGGGTCAGCATTCTAAACCTCATTCCAAACAACCGCGTGGCCAGGCTAAGCGGAACCTCCATGGCAACTCCTCATGTTGCCGGAGCTGCAGCTCTCGTGCTCTCGATGAACAAGGGAGCCGGTTATGCCGAACTGAAACGAACCCTCATGGAATCAGTGGATCCCGTCCAATCTTACGAAGACAAAATGGTGGCCCCCGGGAGACTGAACCTGCTTAAGGCTCTGGAAGGATTTTCGCCGGGTTGGTTAAGCGTTTCCCCCGAAAGCGGAACCGTAACGGCAGGTAATTCATCCACGCTCACCTTCAGCGTAGACGCAAGCAATCTCACCGCGGGATCAAAGCGAGCCATCGTATGCTTCGAAACCAATGATCCTCTCGCCAAAGTCCTGGAATTCACAGTTGTCCTCACGGTGACGGGGGATCCCGAAATCGCGACCGACAAAAAGTCCTTGGATTTCGACGAGTTGTGGGTCGGCGACAAGAAGGAACTTCAGCTTACAGTATCAAACTCCGGAACGGCTGACCTGAAAGCATCCAGTCTTAGTCTCGGCCATAAGGACCTGAGCGTTAGTCCATCAACCATATCGCTCAAAGCCGGTGAAAAGAGAGTTCTAACGATCCTTGCAAACCCAAAAGCAAGCGGTACGGTTTCGAGCCACTTGACCATCTTGTCCAATGCCAAGAATTCCAGCATTCTCAAGATCCCGGTTGCCTTCAAATCGGTTATGCCCCCTTCCCTTCTGGTCTCCCCCAAGTCCATCTCCAAGACTTTGGAGCCAGACCAACGGGGACTGGAGGCATTGAGCTTTTCGAACCTCGGCCAGGCAAGCGCCGTTTGGGAGGCAACGCTTGTCGAGACCGAAAGGAGTCGTTCGAGAAGCCGGGACTTCAACGCATTGATCGGAGCCCTCAACAGCCGTACTCCTGAATTCAACAACCCCGGGCTTCCAGTTGATCAAACCGCGGAAGCATCGAGTGAAAAAGGAAGCGAACCTACCTTCAGGATCTTGGGAGGCAATCCGAATTCCGCCCTCGAGGTAGCAATTGTGGGAGCCAATTCTGCGGACAAAAACAAGGACATTGCCTTGGGCTTGGCCGAAACCAAGCGTTTTGCCGGAATCACCGTGATCGACGTCAAAACCGTTACCCCCACGGCAAAAGAACTGGAAGCTTTCGACGCAGTCCTTGTTCACAGTAATTATTCCTACAAGGATGCAAACAAACTCGGAGACAATATTACGGCATTCGCCAAGGCAGGAGGTGGGGTCGTGACCATGGCTTTCGAAAACCTTACTTTCAAAGGATCCGAAAAATGGTCCCTTGGTGGCCAGTGGCAGAAGGAAGGCCTCGCAGTCTTCAGTCCAACCAAATCTTTTCTTTCGACTTCCTCGTCGATGGGGGAAAACCCAATACCCTCCCACCCATTGTTGAGTGGAGTCCGTTCTTTCTCCGGAAAATACAGGTTGCCCCACGTCCAAGTTGCAAAAGGAGCCCAAATCGTAGCCAAGTGGAAAGACGGCAAGCCTCTGGTAACTTTCAAGACAACGCCTTTCCCTTTAGTCGACTTGAACTTCTACCCTGTATCCAGAAGAAAATCATCGAACGGATGGGACACCAAGACGGACGGATGGAAACTGATGGCCAATGCTCTTGAGTGGTCTGCAAATGGAAGCATTCCGAGTTGGATCAAATCCGACAGCCTTGCCGGAACCATCAAAGGAAATGAAAGGTCTCAGGCTACCCTTTCATTGGACGCGACTGGTTTGAGCGAAGGGAACTACACCGCTGAATTCCGTCTATCATCCAATGATCCCGTCAAGCCATACCAGACCGTCGCAATCAAACTGATGGTCCGAAAAAATGAAGCTCCCGTCGCGGAACCATCCTTGGTAAACCTACTCGAGGATTCCTCGAAAGCTTTCAAACTCGTCGGATCCGACCCAGAGGGTGAAGCCATCACTTACAGCCTGGTTTCCCAACCCGGAAATGGCCGTCTTATCGGTGAAGCGCCCGACTTGACTTATGTTCCGAATCCCAATTTCAATGGGACCGACGAGCTTTCCTTCAAGGTATCCGATGGAGCTAGACAGAGCAACGTGGCAATGGTTCGGTTCAACGTCGGTGCCGTCAATGACGCTCCTTGGGCGAAACCAAGTCAGGTCGTAGCGATGGAAGACGAACCCATTGCTCTTGGTATGCAGTACGGTGATTCTGATGGAGACGACCTTCAACTCGAAGTCACCCAAATGCCCCAAAATGGCTTCATGATCAAGGACAGCGGAAACTGGCTCTATTTCCCCAATCCGCACTTCAATGGTGAGGATACCGTCAAATTCAGGGTTTTCGATGGAAAACTCCGTAGTGGCGAAGCAACCTTGGTCTTGGACATCAAGCCGAGCAATGACGCACCTATCGCTTCCGATATGAAAGTAACGGCTCAAGAGAGCAAGAGAACTCCCTTCGAGCTAGTCGCAGTCGACGTGGACGGAGATCTCATGACCTTTGAGTTAATCACTGCCCCTGAGCACGGTAAAATCGAGGCAGTTAAAAACAAAAATTGGGCCTACACGCCGTACGAGAACTACAATGGATCAGATTCTCTGACCTTCCGCGTCTCGGACGGCAAGGTTAGAGGCAATCTCGCTGAAGTAACTTTCGAAGTCACTCCGCGAAACGACGCACCGATCGTTGCCTCTTCAACTTTTGCTCTCATGGAAGACGGAGAGCTGAAGATAAAACTGATCGCTTCGGACCCGGAAGGAGACAAACTCACCTTCAAAATAAACGCTTCCACTCAAAATGGATCCCTTACCGGAAACGGTCCCAGCTACACTTACAAACCCACGGCGAATTACAATGGAACAGACCGCTTCACGGTCGTTGCAAACGACGGACAATCCAATAGCCATCCAGCTGTCATTTCCCTCGAAGTAAGTAGCCAGAACGATGCGCCGAAACTCACCTCAATCGGCACCCTCTCCGAATCATACAGAGAAACAACCTTCCGTATGAAATTGGAAGCCGAAGATCCGGATGGTGATGAGTTGACTTTCGCTCTTGGACAGAAGCCTGCAAACGGAACTTGTTCCATCGAGGGCGATCAGCTCGTCTACATGCCAGACCCTGGGTTCACCGGGATAGAAAGCCTGAACATCGAGGTTTCCGATGGCAAATTAGCGGAAAGCGCAACGCTCGAACTTCCCATTCGCGAACATCCGGGTTCCGTCGGACTATTCCTTGAGATCGACGAGAGAAACGAAGGTGCGGACTTGATCCACGATTTGTACGCCATGAATGAGAAATTAAGCAAAACGGCCGATTACTTGATCAAGCTCGACCTCGAACAAACCGAAGAAAGTTTCGTTGGGGCGGTTTCCAGGAATGAACCGGACGCAGAATGCATCACGTTGAATCAATGGAAGGATGAAATCGAATCCCTCGATCCGAAAACCACCTTCACTTTCTATCCTCAAAGGGAAAATGGAGTGATTTCCTGGCACGTTGGTTCTTTTTTGAACCCATTATCTAGTACAGATACGGAGATAAATGATGGAAGCTCTTACTCTGAAAGCAATATGCCTGAGCCTGATCAGAAAAATAAAGAACAGAAGGATCCAGGCGATTCGCCTGAATCCCCGAACCCCTCTTCGGTGCCAACCGAGGTGCCTGTCCTGACGATCCTCGACTTGCCGACGATCGTTCCAAACATGGACGCTGCAAACTGGTATTCTCTCGATGGTCTGGGGAATTTCTTCGACGCCGGCAACGGATGGGTTTATCAGCCCGAAATGGGTTGGTGCTTCACTGAAGTTTGCCAGCAAGACTTATCCCTCTGGGTATACAGCAAAGAACTGGGTTGGATGTGGATCAAGTCTGATTTCCCCAACATGTGCTTCATGGAAGGCCAAGTCGTCAACGGTTGGAGCTACTTCCCCAAGAAGAGCATTACGGAAGCTGGGTTACTCTATGATTACACGAATGAATCGTGGATCAAACTCAAGTAAGGAAAGGAGCAGGAAGCTTTAGTTATGAAGGAAAGGACGACTCAGCACGATCGAATGTATAAGATCCCGGAGCCCTTTTTCGGAACCGGTCATTGCCGTGCTGATTTGGTCGACGTTCGGGCGGTCGCCACTATTTAGTTGGCGGCCGATGGCATAGGTCAGGAGCTTCTTGGTCAGGCAGCGAACAAAGGTTTCTTCCCTTGCAACCACGAGCTTCCTGAACTCGTCCACCGATGTAAAGGTCTGGCCGTTGGGCAGTTTCCCGGAAGAATCAACTTCCAGTTTCTTATCGTACTTTTCCCTCCATGCTCCAATGGCGTCGAAGTTCTCCAGAGCGAAACCCGCAGGGTCAATCTTGTTGTGACATTGAGCGCAGGTAGCATCCGCACGGTGCTTGACCAATTGCTCCCTCAAGGTAGTGGCTCCCGTTACGTCGGGTTCGATTTCGGGCACGTCGTCGGGTGGTGGCGGAGGGGTGTAGTCGAGAAGCTTGTTCATAACGTAGATTCCCCGCACCACCGGAGAGGTATCCACGCCATTGGCGGAGGCGGTTAAGAAACTCCCATGTCCGAGAATTCCCCCTCGATCGGATTCGGAAAAAGTAACTTTTCGAAACTCTTTCCCTTCCAGTCCAGGTATTCCATAATGTTCGGCTAATTCACGATTAATGAAACTGTAATTTGCGGAGAGTAGTTCACGGGGCGGTAAATTCTTCTTGAGAGCGTTTTCAAAGAGAAGCTCGGTTTCCTTACGCATAGCGGATTCCAAATTGTCTCGGTAAAAGCTGACGAATTCCTTGGACGGTGGCATCTTCCCAATATTGTCCAACTCAAGCCAAACCCTCAGGAAGTTACTGGTCAGGCGCTGGCTCTTCGGGTCGCCCAACATGCGGTCCACTTGCTTGGTAAGGACAGCTCGATCCTTCAATTTGCCCTGCTCCGCCAATTCGAAAAGTTGCTTGTCGGGCATCGAAGACCAGAGAAAGTATGACAACCTCGAAGCAAGGGTAAAGTCATCGAGCTCCCCCTGCCCTTCCTTGAGGTAAAGAAACCCGGGAGCTGTAAGAATTGTTTGAAATCCAAGTTGTATGGACTCTAGAGGAGATAATCCCTCCCTGAGCTTCGCTTGAACCATATTCAAGATGGGACTTAATTCCCCCTCAAGTGGAGGGCGACGAAAGGCAAGCTTGGCGAATTGGGTCAGTCGCTCTTCAATAATTTCAGCACTTAAGTTTTGCGACGTAAGCTCTCCATAGAGCACATCATGTCCTTTGGGTGGCCACTCTTCTATGTGTGGGCCTTCCACTTGAATTTCCCAAACACGCAGCCTGGGTCCTTGATAAGCTCTTAACGTACCATGCCAACGCTCATACCCTTTGTCTCCCGCCGATTTCATCTTGGCAAAAGGTTGGAATTCAGGAAATTGGTCTGCTTTGTTCAACAACAAACGGACTAAACGCTTCGCCGCCGCCGTACCATTTCTAAATCGGACTTCCGGCTCATACCCCTTCTCCAAATATCCGGTCCATTCAAACCATTCCGGCTGCGCCTCTTCCAGTTCGAACGTGGTCAAGGAAACCGCATTGGTTACGTTTCCGCCAGCTCCCGCGGTGCTTCCCTTTCGGTCTACTGAAGCAAACTCCATGACCAATGGATCACCATTCCGGAAATCACCGAGAATCTTGCCATAGCCATGGTTCCGGTTTACCGCACCAGCCTTTACCCGTATGGTGTAGCTTCCGCTGTGTGGAACCCCACCTGTTCTATACAGGGGTAAAAAACCCAAGTGCCCCCCTCGATAGAACCTTCCATACAAATCCGTGTAAGGAGTTTCCGGAAGAAAGCGATACCGGTCCACTTGAAAGAGCTTGGGCAAGCCATTGGATTCCTTCCCTCTGAGATAAAAAGGAGATTTTTGCAGATAGGATTTACTTTCCGGTTTACTGTCAAAATGAGTGGCTCGAGTAATCGCTGATTCAGCTGCCGGGAAATATTTTTCAAGGAGCAAACCGGAGGTCACCAATTCAGATCCGTCGTTGTCAAATCCATCCACGATGACGTCCGCTGGAAAATCCGCAGCCGGATTCCAGGACTCCGTGTTCAATCCCAACAGGTCACTGATGGTATTGGTGTATTCAAACTTGTTCAAACGACGAAGCACAGTGTGATTGCTGATCCCTGAGAATTTCTCGCGGGCATGGGCAATTCGATTGGTAATAGTCTCGATTACGGCCAGTCTTTCCTCTTCGGTTGGTTGCTTTTCATCGTCCGGGGGCATTTCCCCGAGATTCAACTGATCGACAATTTCCTGCCATAATTCCTGCTCCCGAAAATCTGCTATCGACGAGGAAAGCATGTCGAAACGGCGGTCCGCCTTCTGCTTCTCATCCCCATGACACTGAGTACAATACTGATTTAGAAAATCCTTCGGCATTGGTTTCGCGATAACCGGGTGCTGGAGTTGACCACTGAGGGCATTTCGAACGTAAGCTTGGTCTTGGTCGGAAAGCAGACTAAGTGGAAATAAGAACTGCTTGGAATCACTTCTTTCAATCGTGAGCTTGTCCCCCGACTTGCTTAGTAAACGGGCCTCGATTTGGGTGCCGCTGGTGGAAGTCCAAGTACGAAATGGGAATTCGGCCGAAAAACACTTCAACCCGAAAACGGCTAAAGAAAGAAGCCCAAAAAGGGGCAAGGAAGAGATTGCGAAGCGAAACATCGCTTAGGAAAAGTTCAGTCCCGAGAAAGTTCCGGTGCTCTTGCCGAAATCATCGCGTTCGACACCGAACCATTGGAGAGCGGAAAGCCAGAGGTTACACAGAGGCACCCGTTTATGGTGCTCCTCCGGGGAAACCAGGTGTCCTTGGTGCTTCAGTCCCCCACCCGCCATCAGCACGGGCAAGTCCTTATTGCTGTG
>TARA_B100001057_G_scaffold121056_1_pt1 | contig 12529 bp, 13 predicted proteins | sample TARA_B100001057 | Tara Oceans TARA_B100001057 (sample SAMEA2621839) | marine metagenome | biome: marine biome (ENVO:00000447); feature: surface water layer (ENVO:00002042); material: "saline water (ENVO:00002010), including plankton (ENVO:xxxxxxxx)" | depth 5 m | reverse complement strand
TGGTCAATAATGATGCTTATGATTTCTCCACAATTTGGACATTCAATATCTTTTTCCTTAAGGTATCCATCGAAGCTCTCTGACTGACTATCCATTAAAATAGATTACATTTTTAAAATATGCAAAACAAGGAGGGAAAATATAAACAAAGGTTGCGTTTTTATTCGTCGAGGGTTACTTTGTTTATTCCTTAATGATAATAATTATCATTTTCATCAATCGCTTCAAAAGAGAGGCAAAAAATATGAAGTTACTGAAATTAAAAAATATAGGAACATATCATTTAGTAATCATGGCATTATTATTTTCATTTACTGCTAAAGCAGATGATATTGAAGATGTCGAAGCAGTTATTAATATGTATATTGACTTCGAAACATACGATGGAATTGATGATCAAGCTGAACTGATGGCATCTGATAGAACTTATATAGTTAATGGAGTTAGATATTCAAATAATGATCGTTCAATGGAGCTTCAGAATGCATCTAATCGTGTTTCAAAAAGAGCGTTCCCTGGAGCAGTCAGAATAACTACGGTTGAAGATATAAAAATACGTATTAACGGTGATGCAGCAATAGCTAGTTTTTACAGAGTTATAAATAATATCAATAATGCTGATAGTGTTAAGGCAGGTGCCTCAGTTATGAATTCAATGTACCAAACTGTATCAATGGCGCTCTTTAAAAGAGATGGTGACTGGAAAATAGTTCATACGCATATCTCTCCGACGATTAATAATTAAAAAATAAAATAAAGGAGTTACTAATGAAATTAAAAAATATAGGAACATACTATTTAGCAATCATGGCATTATTATTTTCATTCACTGCTAAAGCAGATGATACGGATGATGTTCATGCGTTGTTGGATGCATACATAGAGACCGAATCTGACTTGATGGCTCAGAATGCACTAATGAGCGAAGACAGAATATTTATTATCGGTGCTCCAGCAATGAGAATGACGGATAATAAAACAAATATGATGAGACAGATGCATGTCAATAATCGTAGTGAAGAAATGGATCCTAATTCAATTTACTATGCTACCAGAGAAGATCAAATTGTCCGTGTGTTTGGTGATGCAGCCGTTGCAAGCTTCAGAAGAAACTTAAATTTTCTGCCAAGTGCAGAAGGTATGAGAAATGGAATGAGCAATAACACAACTCGTCAATTAGTTACTGTTGTAATGGCTAAAGTTGATGGTGACTGGAAGATTGTACACACACATATTTCGCCTGCCTAATTTAAATAAAGGAAAAATGAATATGAAAACTATACTAGCAACTATAATTTCAGTGCTTACTTTCTTAGGTGCAATAGGGACTGTAAATGCCTCATCTATGCCTCAACCTTATGCTTCTGAATACCATGCCTGCACCTTAAACGATCGAAGTGATTTTAATGATCTAAATAGATGGATAAAAAAGTGGAATTCATGGATGGATCAGACTGGGACGAATGTCTATAGCGCGTATTTATTAACTCCGTTGTATGGATCCTCAGATCTTCTTGGAAATATCGATTTTGTCTGGGTTGGAAATTCAGACAATAACGAAACCCTTCTTGAGGGAAGATCTAGGTATATGAAAACCAATATGCAGTCGAATTTTCCAGCGAAATGTTCATCTTCTTTTATGACAAGAACTTATCGTTTCGAAAATCCAGATAATTGGAGCAATGATCCAAATGAGACAGCTGTTATTTATAGAAGTTGCAATCTAATGGAAGGCAAAACACTCCTAGACGCTTATGAAAATAGGCAAGAAGTAATAGCAGAATTAAGGTCAAATGGCTTTAATCATTCCTCTAGAATGATTATACCTGGAATCGGCGCATCAGATGATTATGATTTCGTATTATTGAGCGTACAATCTGACCTCAAAACTTGGGGCGCTAATGCTGATAAACTTGATGATGCTATGCGTGAAAAGATAAGATCAATTAATGATACATACATGTGTGAAAATTCGAGAGCATATATAGGAAGGACACTTAGATCAAGGGATAATTAGTCTGATTCTAGTATTCGGTAAACAGGGCTCATCAGAGCCCTTTTTATTTCTCTGATAAAAGTCGCACCAGACTCCATAAATCTCGCTCTATTTTGACAGTGTGGGAACTATTTTTTTTAGAACCGGGCAATCTTGCATAAGGTTGCATTGAAATAAATTCAGACAGGTCATTAAGTCGTTCAAAGAAATGATTATTTACTCCATTATAGTTAGGATCAATAAGAATGTAGCTTTGACCAAGATCATGAGGAGCTCCCTCCGTTGTCTTGAGTGGTGGTGCATCCAAACTACCAAGTGACCCAGTGAGAGCTGAAGCAAGAATTTCAGCCATTAATCCGAATCCAAAACCTTTGTATCCGCCGGATGATAGTAAAGATCCTTCTAATGCCTCTTCTGGTTTAGTAGTTGGATGGCCATCTTTATCAATAGCCCATCCTTCTGGTATTTTTTCTCCATTTGCAGCAGCAACTCTAATTTTTCCAATTGCAATAGCACTTGTAGATTGATCAAACTGAAATGCAATCTCATTATTTTCTGCAGGAACTGACATAGATATAGGATTAGTTCCAAGCAATGGTTTATTTCCTCCTGGAGGAGCAACGCAAGCTGGCGCATTAGTAGCGCCTATACCAATCAAACCCTGTCTTGCTATTTGTGCTGTGAAGTATCCCATGGAGGTACATGTATGAGAATGTCCAATTGAAAAAAGTGATATCCCGTTATTCTTAGCTAAATCAACAGCTAAATTTAAGCCTGTACTAAAGGCAGGTTGAGCAAATCCCAACTTTGCATCAACATACACTGAACTCCCAGAAACTTTCTTAACTTCCGGATCTACTTTGCCATCAACTCTGCCACTTTTTAACTGATTACAATAACTTTCTAAATAATACAGTCCACAAATTTTATTGCCTTCAGCTTCAGCAACCCTAACTGCCTTGGCTACCTCATCGGCTATCCATTTCTTTGCTCCATGATTAACAAGTGCCGAAGCAGTTTTTATTTCAACTTCATCAAGATTAACTGTAATCTCAGTCATATTTTTTTCTCACTATTTAAATTATTTATGCTTTCACAAGCATAGACGAATATTAAATATTTCTCATAAAAACATAAAGCTTCACACGGCTTTATTTAATTAATAAGCTGGATTAATATCAGAATCAAGAGACACAAAAAATTAAAGTAGAATTCTTTGTCATATTCTGGATTTAAATTAATCAAATAGTTCTTTCGATGGAGTTGAGCGTGCATATTGAGAATAAAATAAAAAAATCTCTAAATACAGTGAACTCCAATATTGAATCATCAAAAGGACTGCCTAACAAATTCTATACGTCTGAAGAAATATTCGAATACGAAAAAGAGACTGTTTTTTCTGATAACTGGTGCGGCATTACTTTTGGTTCAGATATCCCCGATGTCGGAGATATCAAGGCATTGGAATTCCTCTCTATCCCATTAATTGTCGTCAGGACAGAAAAAGAGCAGATTCAAGTTTTTGAGAATGTATGTCGCCACCGAGGAATGATCTTGGTTAAAGAGAGCGTCACAAAAAAAAACGTATCCGGTGCCCTTATCATAATTGGTGTTATGGGATTGATGGAAAATTACTCTCTACGCCACATGTGGGTGGAATTGGTAATCATAATCATGAGGGCATTAAAAAAAATGATCTCGGATTAAATAAAATAAGATCACATATATGGAATGATATGATCTTTATTAACATATCAGGAGATGCCTCATCTTTCGATGATCATTTTTCAAGATTAAAAAAAAGATGGTCTGATTTTGACCAGCCAATGTTTTTTGGCGGATATGATTCAGAATTTTCAATGTGTCTGAACGCAAATTGGAAGTTAGCCATTGAAAATTATTGCGAAAGCTATCATTTGCCGAGTGTTCACCCTGAACTGAACAAAACTTCAAAACTCAGTGACCATTATCATATATGTGAAAGTGAGAATTATTCAGGACAAGGGTCATTGCTTTATAATCAAATCTCAGATAAATCTGAAGTATTTCCAGATTTTATGGATCTTGCGGATCAATGGAATAATGGTACAGAGTATGTAGCACTTTATCCAAATGTCCTGATGGGTGTTCACCGCGATCAAATATTCTCTGTTATAGTAAACCCATTATCAGCTACAAAGATAACAGAGAGAGCCGCATTTTATTTTTCTGAAAAACTCGAACAAAGAAAATCCATGAAGAAACTTTTAATAAAGAATAAAAACTTTTGGAAAAATATCTTTGAAGAAGATATTTATGTTGTTGAAGGTATGCAAAAAGGAAGGAACACTAGAATGTTCGATGGAGGTGTGTTCTCGCCATCAATGGAAATTCCTACTCATAATTTTCATAAATGGATAGCTCGAGCACTCTTATCATAGATTAATCATTGAATGATCCACTTATGAATAAAGGTACAAATAACTCTAGATTTTATTTGAATCCAAAAAAATCGAATTGTGATTATCCTCATTTCTTAAATGAGTCTTTAAGCCTGAAGGATGCTGAAGAAGCATATAATGAGATAACTGAATGGAAAAAATATACTCCAACCTCATTAGTTTCTCTCAAGAATATGGCCGCAAGTTTTGGAATAGAGAATATTTACTATAAGGATGAAAGCAAAAGATTTAATCTTGGCAGTTTTAAGGCGTTGGGCGGTGCGTATGGTGTAATGCATTATCTCAAGAATAAAATTCAAGAGAAAATCAACACTGACGTCAGTTCGGAAGATATTCGATTTGAAAAATATATCAATCTTACACAGGATCTTGTTGTAACAACTGCAACAGATGGAAATCATGGAAGATCTGTTGCTTATGGAGCGAGTTTATTTGGCTGTAAATGTAAAATTTTTATTCATTCTGAGGTCAGTGAGGGCAGAAAAGATGCCATGGAAAAATTTGGAGCCGAGGTAATTAGAGTGAAAGGAAATTATGATGATTCACTCAGAGAATGTATAAATAAGGCTAAAAAAAATCACTGGCAGGTCATAAGTGATACCTCATATGAGGGTTATACAGAGTATCCAAGATTCATAATGGCTGGATACACCGTCTTGGCCAGAGAGATTGTCAATCAGTTATCAAAAAAATCAATACCCACACATATATTTCTGCAGGCGGGAGTAGGAGGTTTTGCAGCTGCGATGTGCACGATTTTTTTGAATGAATGGGGCGGGAAAAAAATAAAAATTATAATAGTAGAACCTAATTATGCACCTTGTTTGATCGAGAGTGCTATAGATGGAGAACCAAAAGTTTTTGATATCAAGAAAGAAACAATTATGACTGGACTTTCATGTGGAGAGCCTTCGATTTTGGCATGGGAGATATTGAGCGAATGTACGGATCTATTTATGACGATTAGTGATGATAAAATTCCTGGACTGATGCGTGTTATGGCAAAAGGATATGAGAATGATATTGGTGTCGAAGCTGGCGAATGTTCAGTTAGCGGTCTGGCCGCTTTGGCTTCGCTAAAAGATAATACATGCTTGGCGAATGAATTAGATCTTGATCATAAGAGCAGAGTTTTATTGATTGGAACAGAGGGCGCTACTGATCCGGATATTTATAAAAGTATAATTCAAAATTAGCAAATCAGAAAAAACAGGAGAGTAAAACTATCATGACAAGGTTACCGTCCTTACCTGAGGATAAACTTACTGATTCGCAACGTACTGTTTTGCGGGCCATTCAAAGTGGTCCGAGAGGTAAAATTCCAATGACTGGACCTTTTGGAGTATGGTGCAGAGCCGGTAAGATCGGTGATGCTATTCAAAAACTTGGTGCTTCATTGCGATACGAAACATCACTCGATGAGACCATGAAAGAACTCGCAATTTGTGTGGTAGGCAGTCACTACAAAGCAAAGTTTGAATTTGCATATCATGCCGAGCTGGCCAAGAAAAATGGCATCAGCAAAAAAATATTAAATGATCTTCGTCAGAATAAAACTCCATCTTTCAATGATTCCAGATTGAGACTGATATACCAGATATCAACACAATTATTAGATAAACATTCTTTGTCCGACGAGATATACCGAGAAGGTATCAATGAGTTCAATGAGAAAGGAATGATAGAGTTGGTCTCACTCGTTGGTTATTATTGCCTTGTCTCACTGACGCTGAATGCTTTTGAGATACCTATTGATGATGGGATGAATGATCCATTTAATGATTGAATCGAGTTTAGATTATTGAGTGTGTTTTACCGTATTAGTTAAAGTTCCCAGTCCGTCAATGTTAATCTTTAGTTCACACTCTTCCTCATTTAATAGTATGTTGCGATGAGCATTGGGAAAATTTTTGTTTCCTTTTGCTGCTGTTCCACAACTTATGATATCTCCGGGTTCCAGAGTGAAATAATGACTTGCGTTAGATATTATCTCTTCAATACTAAACAAATAAGACGAAGTTGAATCATCTGTATAGCATTCTCCATTTTTATAAGCGTGAATTCGAATATTATTTGGATTATTAATTTCGTTAGCTGTTGTCACCCAGGGCCCCATCGGTCCGAAGGTATCTGAGCTTTTGGAGCGAGTATGATAAACAAAATAAAGGTCATTTTTATCTTGCTCACCGTACTTCCTCCAATTTATAAATTCAGGTTTAATGATTTCTGGATCGCGAGTGACCGCGACACTGTCCATCGAAAATTTCATTCCATGAGAGGTAATATCATTCATTATTGAATAACCGAATACATGATCTAATGCTTTTTCCGTATTTATATCCTTTCCAGTTTTTCCAATGATAAGACACAGCTCTGGCTCAGGAATGGTATTGCCATAGGACTTTCTGATTAAAATTGGATTATTATGTCCAATGAGACAAGAGGATGATTTTAAGAAATAATTTGGACAACCAGGATCAATATGTACTTCTTTTCTAATATTTTTGTTATTGAAAGCAACCCCAAGTATTTTTCTGGTGTCAGGATTGGGTGCTTGCCACTTAATCGATTTAAGATCGATAAATTCATAATTCTCAGTACTTTGTTGAATAGCATTTAAAATAGATTCAATTTCATTATATTTATCAGAATCCTTTGCTATGAATCCTTGCATGGTTTTGCTGATTTGTGCCCCAAAATTCTTATTAATTTCATATGAAGTGATAGCAGTATCTTCATTGATCATAAAAATGAGATATTGCACTTTATTTTTTAATACAGTGCCTATTTTCACAGTTGATCTTTTTCCTGATAGATTCCTATGGAAGTACTTATGCACATTGATAGTAAAATAAAACAAAATGGAAAAGCGGTTGCAAGAGCCATTGATTGGAGCGCCCCAAGTCCCCCACTCAGAGTAAGAGCAACCGCGATTAATCCAATTAATAGACACCATAATATTCTTTGACGAACTGGAGTGTTTGTTTTTCCATTGGAAGCGATTGTGTCAATCACAAGCGCCCCAGAATCCATAGATGTAATAAAAAATATACAAATTAACGTTATTGCAACTAAAGAAGTAATCTCTGAAAAGGGAAAACCTTCTAAAAATCTGTAAATAGACATTTCAGGCGATTGATTTTGAATAGTATCAATAACATTTCGATTACCTTCTGATAAAAATTGATTGATCGCATTATCACCAAACAGTGTCAACCAAATGACACTGATAATTGAAGGAAAAATTATCGTGCCAACTAAAAACTCTCTAATGCTTCTTCCCCGAGATACTCTCGCAATAAACATACCAACAAATGGTGACCACGATATCCACCAAGCCCAGTAGAAAACTGTCCATCCATGCAGAAAATCTGAGTCTGACCTGTCTATCCAGTTACTCAATGCAGGTAAGTTCCTTAAAAAATCAACTGTATAAGATATTGAGTTTTGGATTATTTCCAAAGCAGAGCTAGACAAAAATATAAACAGGCAAAGACATACTGCTAAAAAAATATTTATTTCACTCAACTTCTTAATGCCAGCATTTAAACCTCTGAGAACTGAAAATAGTGCGACCAATGTGATTGTGATTATCACAATAATTATATTTTTTGAATTTAACTCAAACCCAAACAAATAATTGATACCAGCCATGGATTGTTCAGCACCAATACCAAGCGATGTTGCAATTCCAAATATTGTTGCAAATAAAGCTAAGACATCAACAACATGACCTTGCCATCCCCAAATTTTTTCTTTAAAAAAAGGAAAAAAGACAGATCTCACTGACAAAGGTAATTTCTTATTGTAAGAAAAAAAAGCCAGAGCGAGACCAACAAAAGAGTAGAGTGCCCAGGGATGCAGAGTCCAGTGCATAATTGATGCTGACATTGCCATTTCTCTTGCCAAAGCGATTTGTTCTGGATTTATCCCAAGGGGTGGAGATAAGAAATGATTCACAGGCTCATAAACACCGAAAAACATAAGACCAATACCCAATCCAGCAGCAAATAACATTGAAAACCAACTGAGCCTGGAAAATTCTGGTTTTGAATCTTGCCCACCAAGTCTGATTTTACCGGCTGGAGTTATTGCTAGAATAAGGCAGAATAACAACAGGATATTCGTTGTAATTATAAATACCCAGTCAAATCTTGAAGTTAACCAGAGTCGAAATTCTGTGAATGCATTACCAGCAATCTCAGGAAAAATAAGCGTAATAGAGATAAAAAGGATGATAATTGTTGTAATTACAGGGAAGACAATTCTGTGTACATCTAAACCATAACCTCTGTAGTTGCTTTGATTCGAATCTGAATTGAGGTTTTTTTCGATCATCTTGTTATTGATATCATAAAGTCGCTATGTAAATTCATATTCAATCCAACCATGATGGATGTTCATATATCGAGACAACCACATGATCACCTTTTGAAATTCGTCCCCGGGTTTCAATAGTCCCAACAATTCCTCTTGAAATTTTTGAAGCTTTGGAAAAGGCAGTAGTTGAGACTTTTTCATCTGAATTCTTTGTGTAAAGTGATGATATTTTCTGGCCCATATCACTGCAAGGAGGATTGTATTCCTCAACCATTAGTTCAACTCCAGAAGAAAATTTGAGAATTGTTCCCTTTGGCAGAGAGGACAGCTTTGGAATACCCTCGAGGCAGATATTGGAACCGAGAACTCCTGCATCAATTTGTGAAGTTAAATCCATTTCATCTGATATAGACTTTAGCTCTTCAATCGATACAGCTGACCATTGCCTCTCATTTCTTCTTATGGTTCCTTTTGGCTGTTTGTCGCCAGCCCATGTTTCTCTGGTGTAGCCCCTGTGAGAATCATCAACAATACCATCAAGCTCAATATCAATATAGTCTGTCTCCAATTTACCCATGTTACCGTCTGAATCAGTGTATACTGAGTGAACGTATCCATTTATGGTCTTCATAGCCTATTTCTCTGTTTAGATTGATGTTGATAACATAGCATAATATGAGGCCAAAATAAGCCGGCATCAAAAAATTAAAAAGGCCTGGACATTATGAGTAATTACGTAGCAAACATAGATTATATAATTATCTTTCTCTACATAATCATGCTCATCACTATTGGTATTTATTCATACCGCAAAGACTCAACATATACGGATTTCATGCTCGCTGGGCGAGGCATGACGACTCCGATGCTAATTTCTACAATGGTATCAACCTATTACGGTCTGGATATACTCTTCGGTTCATCTGAGATGGCTTTTAATGACGGTCTAATGGCATTTTTTGGTTATGCATTATCAAGTTTGGCTTTTTATCTATTCGTTGCATTTTATATGAGCAAGAAATTGAGATCGGCGAATTTTGTCTCACTACCAGAGATTTTAGAAAAAACATATGGAAATAAAACATCATCTATTGGAGCCATCAGTTCCATAGTTTATTGCCTGCCCACAACGAGTTTATTTGCCTTGGGTCGTGTTTCTGAATTTGTTTTTGGTATAGACGCAAACTATGGCGCTCTGCTTCTTGGTGGAATTGCATTGGGTTACACTTTATTGGGTGGTCTGAAAGCAGTTGCTATAACTGACACTATTCAATTTTCACTGATGTGCATTACCGTCGCAGTGGGAGTGCCCTTATTGATTCATGAAGTTGGTGGATTTGTTGCCATCAAGGAACTTGTCCCAGAAGGTCATTTTGAATTTTTTGGAACAGTGCCACCCTGGCTACTGTTAGCATATGCCTCGTCAAGTTTAGCAATTCTCATCGATCCATCCCTTTATCAAAGAATATTTGCATCACAAAATGCACGACAAGCAAGAAATGCAATCTTGTCTGCAACTGCAATATGGACAGCATTTGATTGGCTGGTTGTCGCAGGAGGAATTGCTGCTTTAGCTGCTGTTAGTAAGGGAATCTTAGTGAGCACAGTGCATCCTAATGATGCTTTTTTAATTGCTGTTACATATGCTCTCCCGATTGGTTTATCGGGTATATTTTTAGCCGGCGTACTCGCAACTGCTATGTCAACTATCGATGGTTATACTCTAGTTGCAGGATCAAATATTTCCTATGATATATACCGACCTCTCGTAAAGCCTGATGCTACAGACAAAGAGTTAGTCAAGGCAACAAAGATAAGCATTGTTATCGCTTGGACGATCGGATATTTGGTTGCTTTTCAATTTGAAAGAATCATGGCTCTATTGATTTTTGTGACAACAGTAATTTTATCTACAGTTTTCGTTCCACTTTTAATGGCTCTTTTTTATAATGGTAAAAAAACATCATTATCTGGGTTGCTGAGTTGTAGTTTCGGCTTAGTAAGTGTGTTTGTCTATTATATTGGTCTGGCTAAGATAGGAATTTACAATGAAACCTGGGGTACATACATCTGGACCTTCTCACTGTTTGGTCAGGAGTTTTCTGTTTGGCAAGAGTACTCATTGTTTTTTTGCCTTCCACTTAGTTTACTTGGATTTTTTATAGGCAATTTATTTGGAGTCAAATCAAATGAGAATACAATGAGGAGCGGGCAGAAATGATAGGATGGGATTGGCTAACGTTTTTTTGTGCAATATTTCTGGGATCGTGTGGAGTGGGTCTATTGTATGTTTTTTTAAGAGATTCTTATAGAAACCTTTCGAAGAATGAGTAATAAGATTAATTTTTATTTTTTTTAATGCAAAGTGTTGTCATTAAGTTCTTGGCAATTCCATGTTACATATAATTGAGGAATGAAGGATTGGATCAATATTTCCGCCACTTAAAATAGCAATGGTTGTCTTATTCTTGGTATTAATACTGCCATTTAATATGGCTGCTAATGCTGCAGCACCACCTGGCTCAATTACAAGTTTTAGATAATCAAATGCAAATCGGATTGCGTCTTCAACTTCAGAATCAGATACCAATAAAACATCAGTCAGTAATTTCTTATTAATATCAAAAGTTAATTCTCCAGGGGGCGCACTCATAAGAGCATCACAAATAGTTCTGGATTCTTGATTGTTAACTTCTAAATTTCCTGATAATAATGAACGTCTCGTATCATCGAAATCTTGTGGTTCAACTGCAAATATTTTGCTTTTTGGGTATTTAGCTTTTACTGCAGTTGCAATCCCCGCAGTCAGTCCACCACCACTGCAACAAACCAATACTTGATCAGGTTTATAATTCAATTCTGAACACTGCTCAGCAATCTCGAGACCTGCTGTTCCCTGACCTGCGATTATCTCATTGTGATTATAAGGAGGAACCAATACAGCACCCTTCTCTTTTGCTATGTCATTGGCGATTTCTTCCCTATTCTCAGAGTAGCGATTATAAAAAACAACATTCCCACCTAGATTTTTTGTATTCTCTATTTTTATTTTAGGGGTATCTTCCGGCATAACTATTGTTGTTTCAATATTCAGAATCTTACCGGATGCTGCTACCGCTTGAGCGTGGTTTCCTGACGAATATGCAACGGCACCACTATTTTTTTCATCTTTATTCAATTGACTCAATAGATTGTAAGCCCCACGTATTTTAAAAGATCCTGTCCGTTGGAGATTTTCTGCTTTAAGAAGTATTTTTCCTTCACTGAGGTTATCAAGGTGCGACGAAGATATTAACGGTGTCCTTATTATGACCGAGCTGAGTCTGTTGGCTGCCTGTTCAATTTGTTTAAGATCTATCAACTTAACCTCGAAAAAATTTAATTAATTTATCAGTATAAGTGTATAGAAATTTTTTGGGTGATTTTGAACTAAGTGGTACTCAAATTGAAGCTTTCAGGCAGATTCACTTATTGTTTTATTCTCATTTCTTTTTGAGATTATTCTGAATATAAATGGAATTACAATGCCAAAAAAAGCAATAAAGGTTAGAAAGAGAAAATAATTTTGATGCCCCACAACTCCAGGGTTTGCATCTAATATTCTTCCTGAGATAGATCCAAAAAATATATCTGGCGTAAACCCTATAAAGGAAATTACTCCTGCTGCAGTACCAGTAACATTACTATTCACTTTTGTTTCTTGTACTACTGCAAAATAAATACCCCTAATCGCAAATACCAGAAAGAATGTTATGTAAATATTCAAAAGAAC
>TARA_B100001057_G_scaffold42569_2_pt1 | contig 12530 bp, 9 predicted proteins | sample TARA_B100001057 | Tara Oceans TARA_B100001057 (sample SAMEA2621839) | marine metagenome | biome: marine biome (ENVO:00000447); feature: surface water layer (ENVO:00002042); material: "saline water (ENVO:00002010), including plankton (ENVO:xxxxxxxx)" | depth 5 m | reverse complement strand
TTTGTTACCGGTGGAGTGAGTTCCTCACTTGGAAAAGGAATTATATCAGCATCTCTAGCAAAATTACTACAATCAAAAGGTTTAAAGGCTACAATTCAAAAGTTTGATCCCTATATAAACATAGATCCAGGAACGTTAAACCCATATGAGCATGGTGAGTGTTATGTTACAAAAGATGGAACAGAAACTGACTTGGATTTAGGCCATTATGAAAGATTCTTAAATATTCAAACAACGAAAACGAATAACACAACCACTGGCAAAATTTATCAGTCAGTCATAAACAGGGAGAGAAGAGGTGATTTTTTAGGTAAAACTGTTCAAGTAATTCCGCATATAACTAATGAAATAAAAAGAAGAATACAATTAATTAGCGACGAGGATTCATATGACATAATTATTACTGAGTTAGGTGGTACTGTAGGTGACATTGAATCCTACCCATTTATTGAAGCTGTGCGTCAATTTAGGTGGGATATTGGTGAAAAGAATAGTTTAGTAATTCACCTAACATTATTACCATTTTTATCAGCTGCAGGTGAACTTAAAACAAAGCCAACTCAGCACTCCGTTAAAAAACTTATGGAGAGTGGAGTTAATGCTGATATAATTGTTTGTAGAACTGAAAAAAGTATTACAGACGATCTCAGGGATAAAATAGCATTATTTTGTAATGTTGATAGAAACTCTGTTATAGAGTCGATTGATGCTAAAACTATATACGAAGTTCCGCTGCTGATGCAAAAAGAAAAATTAGATGAAGTAGTTCTGACTAAATTAAATATCAAGAATATTAAATCTAATTTAAATGATTGGAAAGAGTTTGTAAAAAAATTAAAAAACCCAAAACAGATTATCAAAATAGGTCTTATTGGAAAATATGTAGAATTACAAGACTCATATAAGTCAATTTTAGAATCTTTTATTCATGCAGGAGCTGTAAATCAAGTAAAAATTGATGTAGTACCTATTCATTCCGAAAAAATTACATCAAAAAATGTTATTAATGAGCTCTCTGTTTTGGATGGAATTCTTGTGGCCCCAGGCTTTGGTGAGAGAGGTATTGAAGGAAAAATTTTGTCGATCAAGTATGCTCGTGAAAATAATTTACCATTTCTTGGAATATGTTTAGGAATGCAAATGGCAGTTATTGAATTTGCAAGAAATGTTTTGATGCTCAAAAATGCCAACTCAACTGAAATGGATAATTTAACAAAGTATCCTGTTATTACTTTAATGCATAATCAGGTCGACATTCAAGAAAAAGGTGGAACTATGAGACTAGGTTCATGGGATTGTAAAATAATAGAAGATTCATTGGCCAGAAAAATATATAATAAAGAGACTATTTCGGAGAGACACAGACATCGATATGAGTTAAATTTTGATTATATGGACAAATTAACTAATAATGGTATGCTATTGTCTGGGCTTAATCCAAAAACAGGACTTGTTGAAATTATTGAAATTCCTCACCACGATTGGTTTATAGGAGTTCAATTTCACCCTGAATACCAAAGTACTGTAATAAACCCACACCCATTATTTGTTTCATTTGTAAGTGCATGTAAAAATAAAACAAGAAAATAGACTCGATGGAACAAAATAAATTAGATTCTTCACAGATTATAGGTTTTCTTTTTTTAATAGCTGCATTTATTTCGTTACTAATGTTTCAACCACAGGTTGAAGAACCAGCTAAAAATTATGAAACTGACACTAATTCTAAATCTGTTGATGCAGAGCCTCTAGGCTTTGTGGACAGTTCATCAAGTTATATTCCTAAGCAAATTATGCAAAATGAACTGATAACTATTGAAAATGATGATGTTATATACACATTCTCCACCATGGGAGCTCAAATTTCAAAAACTATATTAAAAAAATATAATGATTTAGAAGGTAAATCTCAAGAAATAGTCAATGAAAATCAGAACTTTTACTTTGATACTAACTCATCAAATAATTTTGATACATCTCAAATATTTTTTAATTATGACATTACTGAATCCGATTATGGTAAAGAAATTAAGTTCTCAAATTCGTTAGAATCAGGTGAGTCTATTTTCTTTAATTATTTTATCCCAAATCAGGGTTACCTAACTAAGCTAAATGTATATAGTTCTGGTTATAATAGGTTGTTAAATAGAAACTCAACAATCTATTTAAATTGGAATTTAGAATCTTTTAAAAACTCGAAAAGTCAAGATTATGAAAACAGGTATACTTATCTAAATTATCAAGATGAAGATAATAAAATTCGTGATTTAAGTGCTTATAGTAATGATGATGATATTGACTCTGCTAAATGGATTTCATACAGCCAACATTTCTTTACCTCAATTTTAATATTTGATGATTTTAAGAATGACATTGAATTTAAATCAAAGAATATAGATTCAGACAGAAACGAAAGAAAGTTTCTAAAAAAATTTAATTCAAAAATACCAATTGAATTCAATGCACGAGGTGAAATAGATCAAAAAATCGAATGGTATGTTGGACCCAAAGATTATTATATTATAAAAAATTATGATTACGAAATAGATGATTCAATTTATTTCGGTTGGGGTATTTTTGGCTGGATAAATAAAAGTATTTTTTTTCCATTATATAAATTTCTTAGTAATCATTTTTCTGCTGGAATTGCAATAATACTAATGGTTATTTTGACTAGGCTTGTTATGTCGCCAGTGCAATATAAGATGTATTTGTCCCAAGCGAAGATGAAGATTTTAAAGCCTGAAATCACAGCTGCAACTGAAAAGTTTAAGAATGATCCAATGAAGAGGCAACAGGAAACTATGAAAATTTACAGTCAGGCTGGAGCAAGTCCAGTTCAAGGTTGTTTACCAGCTTTACTTCAAATACCTGTTTTTTACGCACTTTTTTGTTTTTTCCCTGTTGCATTTGCATTAAGGGGAGAGTCTTTTCTTTGGGCAGATGATTTGAGTACTTACGATGTTGTTGCTGATTTACCATTTTATATTCCTCTTTATGGTGATCACATAAGCTTATTTCCAATTTTAGCAGGAATAACAATGTTTTTTTACACAAGGATGCAAGGTACTCAACAAATGCAACCCACTCAACCGGGAATGCCCAATATGAAAATAATTATGTACATAATACCTTTTTCATTACTTATTTTCTTTAATAACTTTGCTAGTGGTCTATCATTGTATTATACTATTTCAAATATTCTTACCATAATAATTATGTTATTTATTAAGAATATTATTTTAGATGAAAAAAAGATTTTAATTGAAATTGAGGAAAATAAAAAAAAGCCAGTAAAAGAGGGTAGATTTCAGCGAAGACTCAGAAAACTGCAAGAGGCTGCTGAAAAAGCACAACAGCAACAGAATCGAAAAAAATAAGTAATATATATTATGTCTAATTCATCCAAAAGGGTAGTTGTAGCTATGTCTGGTGGCGTTGACTCTAGTGTTGCAGCATGTCTGCTTAAAAAGGACGGATATGATGTGTTAGGTATATTTATGAAAAACTGGCATGATACAAATGTTACAATTTCAAAGGAATGTCCTTGGCTTGAAGATAGTAATGATGCTATGCTTGTAGCCGAGAAACTATCAATTCCTTTTCAAGTTATAGATTTAAGTAAAGATTATAAAAATAAGATTGTTGATTATATGTTTGAAGAATATAAAAATGGCAGAACACCAAATCCGGATGTTCTTTGCAACAGGGAAATTAAGTTTGATATTTTCTTGGATATTGCAATCAATCTGGGTGCTGATTATATAGCTACAGGTCACTATGCCCAAATTAAGCAATCAAAAAAAAATAATCAGACTTTATTTCGCTTGTTAGCTGGGAAAGATAAATCAAAAGATCAATCATATTTTCTTTGTCAGTTAAATCAGTCTCAGCTAAGTAAAACAATGTTTCCTATAGGACAATATGAGAAAAAAAAGGTTAGACAAATTGCTGAAGAAAATGATTTAATTACTGCAAACAAAAAAGACTCTCAGGGGCTTTGTTTTATAGGAAAAGTAAAACTACCAGATTTTCTTCAACAACGCTTAAAGCCTAAAAAAGGACAAGTTATTTTAATCGATCAGAATCATGATTATTTTAAATCTACTAATAAACTAAATGATGTTTATTATAACTCAAAAGAGATAAACTATAAAAAAATAGATGGTCAGATTATAGGAGACCACAATGGGGCACATTTCTTTACTGTAGGTCAAAGAAAAGGTTTGTCAATCGGAGGAAGAAAAAAACCTATTTATGTTTTAGGGACTGATGTCGTTAATAATATTGTTTATGTAGGTGAGGGCTCTAAACATCCAGGTCTATTTAGATTAGCATTAAGAGTTCGATCAAGTGACATGCATTTTGTTTCAGATGTTTATCAAAAATTAAAAATAAATAATTTTAAGGCTAGAATTAGATACAGACAAGCACTACAAGATGTATTATTAATAAAAAAATCTAAAAATTATTTTTTTATTTTCAAAAAACCTCAAAAGGCAATAACACGTGGCCAATTTATAGCTGTTTACAATAATGATGAATTAATTTGTTCTGGAATTATTGATTAAAAATATCGATTTGGTTGCGTACTAAATCTTCAAAATTTTCTCTTCTTCTAATTAATTTAAACTCATTATTTATATACATAACTTCGGCAGGCCTATACCTCGAATTATAATTACTAGACATGGTTTGGCAGTAAGCTCCTGCATTGTTAAAACAAAGTATGTCACCACTCCTAATGGTAGAGATTTTTGTGTTGGTAGCGAATGTATCTGTTTCGCAAATATAACCTACAACAGAGTAATATCTTTCAACATCATTATAATTTGAAATATTTTCAATATTATGTTTAGCTCCGTACATCATAGGTCTTATGAAATGATTAAAACCAGAGTCTACTTGAGCAAAAACAGTTGACGTTGTTTGTTTTATAGAGTTGACTTTAACTAAGAATTTACCAGCATCACTAACAAGAAATTTTCCTGGTTCAAACATTAGTGTCAAGTTTCTTCCATAATTTTCACAAAAAGAGTTAAATCTTTTTGATAATTTATACCCCAATTCTTTTAAATTAGTTTCACTGTCATTGGGAAAGTATGGCACCTTAAAACCACTACCAAAATCTATAAACTCAAGTTCTTTGAAATTTTTAGCAGTATCAAATAATATCTCTGATGCCCTTAAAAAAACATCAATATCCAGAATATCACTTCCAGTGTGCATGTGAATGCCATTGACTTTAATTTTAGTATTATTTATTATTCTCAGCAGATGAGGTATTTGGTGAATGCTAATTCCAAATTTAGAATCTATATGTCCGACAGATATTTTAGAGTTTCCACCTGCCATTATATGTGGATTAATCCTTATACAAATTGGAATAGATGGATTATTATTTCCAAAATCTTCCAAAACTGATAAGTTGTCAATATTAATTTTAACTCCAAATTCTGAAGCTTTTTTTATTTCATCCATTGATACGCCGTTTGGGGTGTAAATAATTTTTTTGGGACTAACACCACATCGTAATGCAAGCTTAACTTCTTGAATAGATACTGCATCAATTCCAGATCCAAGATTAATAATGAACTTCAAAATTGAAATATTAGACAGGGCTTTAACCGCATAATTTATTTGGAGATTTTTTACGGAATTAAATGAGTTTTTCAGCTTATTGTACTGATTTTTAATTTTACTTGAATCATATACGTACAGAGGTGATCCATATTTCTCTAAGAGTTTTATAAGTTTTAAGTTATTCATTTGGCAAAACTAATAATATCAATAAAAAAAATTAATTGTTAAATAATTTATAATAAAATTGTAATGTATCGTTATAAATAGAACAAAATCTATTCTCCCGCTGAACTTTTTATTAATTTTGTTTTATGAATTTACATGAATACCAAGCAAAAGAATTGCTTTCTTTTAATGGAGTACCAATTCAAAGGGGAAAAATGGTGTCTAATATAAATGATGTTGAATTTGCAGCCAACCAGCTTAAAAATGATAGCGGTACTGATTTTTTTGTTGTAAAAGCACAAATTCATGCGGGTGGCCGAGGCAAAGGTGGCGGCGTAAAGGTTGCAAGGAATATTACTGAACTTAAAGATTATTCCTCATCGATCTTAGGCATGATGTTAAAAACTCCGCAAACACCTAAAGAAGGTAAATTGGTAAAAAAAATTCTAATTGCTGAGGATGTGTATTATCCTGGAGTTAGTGAGCACAGTGAATTTTACGTTTCAATATTATTAAATAGAATTAGCTCAAAATTGATGATCATGTACTCCTCTGAGGGTGGTGTAGATATTGAGTCAGTTGCTGAAAATACTCCTCACTTAATTTTTTATGAGGAAGTTGATTCATCTGTTGGATTAATGCAAAATCAAGCCAGGAAAATAGCATTCAATTTGGGTTTATCAGGTGATTCTTATAAAAATATGGTTCGATTTATTTCTAGTCTGTATATTGCATATGTTAAGTGTGATGCCTCACTATTAGAAATTAATCCTGTGCTAAAAACGTCTGATAATAAAATTATAGCGGTGGACGCAAAAATGGTTTTAGATGACAATGCAATTTTTAGACACAAATCTTTTAATGATCTTAGAGATGAGTCTGAAGAAAACCCTGTTGAAACTCAGGCTAGATTAGTTGGTCTCAATTATGTTGATTTGGATGGTAACATTGGATGTATGGTAAACGGGGCCGGTTTAGCTATGGCTACAATGGATTTAATTAAACAGTCTGGAGGTGAACCTGCAAACTTCCTTGATGTTGGAGGTACAGCTGATGCAGACAGGGTAGAGGTAGCTTTTAATTTAATTCTTCAAGACCCTAAAGTGAAAGCTATATTAGTTAATATTTTTGGGGGTATCGTTAGATGCGATAGAGTCGCAAACGGTATTGTTCAAGCATATAAAAACATGAAAGATAAAATTCAAATTCCGATTATTGTAAGATTACAAGGAACAAACTCAATTGAAGCAAAAAAAATTATTGATAGCTCAGGACTAGAGATATACAGCGCAACAAGTTTCTCAGATTTGACAGACAGAATTAAAGAAGCTTTGGTCTAAATTGCCATTTTGTCATTATTTTTTCATATTTATATGACATAAAGTCATTAAAATAAAATTGGTCTGTATTTTGAATAATCATAATAAAATGTTTAAATAAAAATTAATAATTATGAATGTTATAAAAAGAATAAATTACCCTATCATGTTTGATGAATTTTTTAATGATTTCTTTAATGTTAAACCAATAAGTGTTCCTCCAAACAATATTATGGAGACAGAGAGTGATTTTCAAATTGAATTTTCGGTTCCAGGGTCTAATAAAAAAGACTTTGAAATTGAAGTTGAAAATGATAATATTAAAATCATAAAGAAAAAAGAAGATTTAGATACTACTAATAATTACTCTAGACAGGAATTTAATTACAGTTTTTTTGAAAAATCTTTTTATCTACCTGAATCAATTGATCAGAGTAAAATAAGCTCAAAATACGATAATGGAATATTAAGGATTTCTCTTCCAAAGAAGAGTGAAGTAATAATTCAAAATCAAAGAAAGTTCATTACAGTTAAATAAATAAAAGCGGGTTTTTACCCGCTTTTTTTATAATTATCAATTAAATCTCTTAATCTTGCTGCTTCCATAAAGTCCAATTCTTTCGCAGCTTTTACCATATCTTTTCTCAGATCCTTTATTATTTTTTTTCTTTTTTCAGCTGTAATATTATGATCAATACTAATAATATTAGTGTTATCTTTTTTCACATTTATTTCAGTATTTTCTTTGACTTCAAATGTTGTTATAATATTTTTTTCTATTTGAGTGGGAGTTATATTATTAGTTTTATTAAACTCCATTTGTTTTTTTCTTCTTTCTGTAGTAGTTTTTAATGTATTTTTTATGCTATCAGTCTGCTTATCGGCATACAAAATAGCCTTTCCATTAATATTTCTTGCTGCTCTTCCTATTGTTTGTATTAATGATCTTTTACTCCTAAGAAAACCTTCTTTATCTGCATCCAATATTATAACTAATGAAACTTCTGGAAGATCTAACCCTTCACGTAGAAGATTAACCCCAACTAATACATCAAATGCACCAATTCTAAGTTCATTTAAAATTTCTACTCTTTCAATAGTATCTATATCACTATGAATATATTTAGATTTTACGTTTACTTTATTTAAAAAACTTACAAGTTCTTCAGCCATCTTTTTCGTGAGTGTTGTAATTAAAACTCTTTCTTTTTTTTCAACTACTTTCTGAACTTCATTTAGAACATCATCAATTTGATTCTCAGTTGATTTAATCTCAATTTCTGGGTCTAATAATCCTGTTGGTCTAATTATTTGTTCAACAATAATTCCTTCGGATTTGTTTAATTCATAATCTGAGGGAGTTGCACTAACAAAAATTACTTGATTTTGTAAACCTTCAAATTCTTCAAAAGTTAAAGGTCTATTGTCCATAGCAGAAGGAAGCCTAAATCCATACTCAACTAAATTTTCTTTTCTACTTCTATCTCCACCATACATAGCTCTGATTTGAGGCAATGTTACGTGACTTTCATCAATAATTGTGATAAAATCATCTGGAAAATAGTCAATTAAACAAAATGGTCTAGTTCCAGGTTCGCGGCCATCAATATATCTGGAATAGTTTTCAATTCCTGAACAATATCCTAATTCTTGCATCATTTCAATATCAAACAAAGTTCTTTCATTAAGTCTCTTTGCCTCTAAATTTTTACCAACTTCTTTGAAGAAAGCTACTTGCTTCCCAAGATCCAGTTGAATTTCAGCAATTGCTTTTTGAAGTGCACTTTCTTGAGTTGAGAACATATTTGCTGGATATATAGAAATTGAATCGACTTTTTGCATTTTTTTGTTTTCAGAATATAAAATTTCATCTATTGATTCAATTTCATCACCAAAAAAGTTTATTCTGATTATACAATCTCTATAGCTTAAACTAACATCAATCACGTCCCCCGTTACTCTAAAATTACCAGGGCTTAAATCAGAGTTTGACCTACTATATAATGAACTCGATAACTTTTTTAAAAGAGAAGTTCTACTAATTTTTGTATTTAAATCAATATTAATAGTATTTTTCTTATAATCTACAGGGTTGCCTATACCATAAAGACAGGATACAGAAGCAACAACAATTACATCTTTTCTTCCAGATAATAAACTTGTTGTTGCACTAAGTCTTAGCTTTTCAATTTCTTCATTTATAGATAAATCTTTTTCTATATATGTATTTGTTACAGGAATAAAGGCTTCTGGTTGATAATAATCATAGTAAGAAACGAAATACTCGATTAAATTTTCAGGAAAATATTCTTTAAATTCTTTGTAAAGTTGAGCTGCCAAGGTTTTATTGTGAGCAATTATCAATGTTGGTTGATTAATTTGCTCAATAACATTGGCCACAGTAAATGTTTTTCCAGATCCTGTAACTCCCTCCAAGGCTTGGTATCTAACATTATCTTTAATTCCATTTACCAGATTTGAAATCGCATTAGGTTGATCACCGGATGGATTATAATTCGATTTGAGATTGAAATTAAACATCAAATAATTTAACTTGCAAAATTACAAATTAGATACTTTTAAATCTAAAAATTATAGCTTTACTTAAAATTAGAATTGTGAATAAAAGCAGTGATGTAAAAATTTCTAGAAAAAAACCTTCGTACAAAATTTCTGATTATTTAGATAAGTATCTTATAACATATAAAAGAGTCCAAAAAATACCAATTGAATATTCAGATTTATTAAGACATGTTGGATCAGTTAATGTTACTGATGAAAAGAACGCTGATACTTTGTGGCAAAGAGTTTTTTTTAATGATACTGAAAGCATTGAAATTGAAAATAATCTTAAAACTGTATATAATTTACTTTACTCCGATGGAAGTAATGATAGTTTTAATTTTTTGATTGTTGATGCTATTGATTATTGCACTTTTGGCAATTCTAATCCATTTAGAATTAAAATAAGAAATAGTTTAAATGATAACTTTACCTATTTTTACGTAAAACAAGCTGATTCCTCAAGAGTTTATGGACTCGAGTTTGAACATATAACCTCACCATATAATTTAAATTTTATTGTTTACAACAAAACACTAATTGAGGAACACATTACTGGTATACCAGGTGATGATTTTTTTAATAATTATTTAAAAAAATGTTCCAAGGGTGAACAGTCACAAATTGCAAAAGAATTCGTAAAGTTTAGTGAAAGGTGTATGATTAGATTACTTGGAGACATGAGGGCTTATAATTACGTTATAATACCTACACATGATTTTGATCAAATTGTATATAAGATTAGAGCGATAGATTTTGATCAACAATCATATGAGGGCGATTTTTCAGTTTACAGACCTCAATTATATAAAGAAAACAAAAGAATTGTTGATTTAGTAAAAGATAGATTGATAAACAATTCCATAAATCAATACAAAGCTGAGGAAAGAGCAATAATTGTTAAAAGAATTTTAGGTTCAAAAGAAAGAGTTGATAGCTTACTTAAATCAATGAAAAATGATATCTTGTCTTCAAACGAAAATGTTCAAAACCTCACTAGACAAATTTATCATTTAACCCATGATAATAGATTTAAATTTTCAAAATCAATGGGTGACATTATGGAAAGTTCAATAGATTATATGATAAACAACTATGAAAATCATTCAATGCTTAGAACAAATTAGTCCTCAATGCTAAGAAACCAGAAGAATTGAGCTCCAAAAATTAAAATTGCTATCAAAAGATGAAGAGGTTGTGAAAGTAGGGGAAATGAAAAGTAATACATTGATGCACCTGCAATTATTTCAGAAAAGATAAGAACTAGAATTATTTTTATCCATTTAGTATTTGTGTTAAGTTTTTTAGCAAAATAAAATAAAAGGAAATTTGAAATAAGTATAAAAATTGAAAAACTTCTGTGAATAAAAAAATTTAGTTCAGGATTTGATAACCATAAATTTTTATTTTCAAATCCATATAAATCAATTTTAATATCAATAAATTCTCGAACTTTTAATCCAATTAAAATTTGAACTAACATCAAAAACATTGAAAAAACAATTAATCTTTTTAAAAATTTAATACTTAGCTTCACTCTTTTTTATAATATAGATTAATAAACAAACTATAACAATTGCCATGAGCATATGTATTGAAATTTTATATGGTGATAAGTTGGAATCAACGACTAACTTTCCCAGCCATGCTTGAAAACCCATAGATAAGACAACTAAACCAGATAAAAAAGTTAATTTTTTATTTCTTTTAAATTCGTAAGTCGATAAAAAAAACATAATTAAAGTAGAAAATCCAGCAATTGCTCCAATCAATCTATTTACAAATTCAAACCATGTGTTGACGGGGTCAAATTTAGTATAATCATGTTTTGTATAAGGAATCCAATTACTAGATTCAAAACTACTTTCTGATATAAATTTTTTTTTCGAATTAAAAAACTTCTTATCATGTAAAATCATAACCCCTTTATTATAAGTTTGATTAGGTTGCCAAGTGATTTTTTCAATATTTGTTGGTGGAATTAAGTATCCAAAACATTTTGGCCAATCTGGACAACCCATTCCACTACCTGTCATTCTAACTAGTGAACCAGCAAGAATAACAAAAAGCACTAAAAAAAGTGAAAGTTTACTAAAAAAAATAAAATTTTTATTCATTTACAATTAATCCTAAAGTTTTACCTTTTTTTATCATCAATTCTTTAGCTTCATCATAAGAATTAGTTATGTCTCCATTTAAAATTGACTCTTTAATGAAGTCTTTTATTATTCCTATTTCTTTACAAGGCTTTAAATTGAAATAATTCATTATTTCCTCCCCAGAAACAGGTGGTTGGAAGTTTCTAATATGATCTCTTTCCTCAACTAGCTTTATTTTTTCTCGAACAGTTTTAAAATTATTAAGATATTTTTTTTGTAAATATTCATTTTTTGTTGTTATGTCTGCTTCACATAGAGTTAGAAGATCATCAATATCTTCACCAGCATCATAAATTAATCTTCTAACCGCTGAGTCAGTAATACTTTCCAATGAAAGTATTATTGGTCTTGAACTTAGTGATACAAGTTTTTTAACATAATTCAACTTATCATTTAAAGGTAATTTTAGTCTTTTAAATATTCTGTCTACCATCTTAGCCCCAACATATTCATGGCCATGAAATGTCCACCCTATTTTTTTATGAAATTTTTTTGTTCTTGGTTTTCCAATATCATGTAGTAAAGCAACCCATCGGAGCCAAAGCTTATTAGTTTTTTTGCAAATATTATCAACAACTTTTAAGGTATGATGAAAGTTATCTTTATGTTTTTTGCCTTCAATCTCATCAACTCCATGTAGATCATAAATTTCAGGAAGAATTATATTTAATAATCCAGTTTCATTAAGCGCCTTAAATCCAATGGATGGCTTATCAGACATTAAAATTTTATTCAGCTCAAC
>TARA_B100001057_G_scaffold231225_1_pt1 | contig 12540 bp, 15 predicted proteins | sample TARA_B100001057 | Tara Oceans TARA_B100001057 (sample SAMEA2621839) | marine metagenome | biome: marine biome (ENVO:00000447); feature: surface water layer (ENVO:00002042); material: "saline water (ENVO:00002010), including plankton (ENVO:xxxxxxxx)" | depth 5 m | reverse complement strand
TCAGGAGAAAATCTTGGAGCAAATGTCATTCCTGGAAAATCTCCAACTACCTCCTGCATACCAGTTTCAATATCTAATAAATATACCCTAGGTAAATTTCTAAAGTAAGAAAGGTAAGTTACCATTTGACTTGTTGGATTAAATCTTGGCGTCAGTACGAGCTCATTTCCTAAAGTCAAGAATTTGTTATTAGCGCCATCTTGATCCATAATTGCTAATTTTTTTATTCTTCTAGTTTTAGGACCTTCCTCTGAAACATAAATTATCCTTGTATCAAAGTATCCTTTTTCACCTGTTAGTCTTTCATAAACTTTATCAGTAATTATGTGTCCTACTCTTCTCCAATTATTAGGCACTGTAGTAAAGGCAAGAGCCATCATTTCTTTACCTGCTAAAACATCCCATAGTCTAAATTCAACTCTTAGCTTTTCATTAACATAATTTACTTTTCCTGTAATTAATGCCTGGGCTTTAATCAAATTCCAATCTTCAAATCTTGGTTTTAAATTTGCAATATCAGGAGCCTGAAGAAAAGCATCCTTATTCAACGGATTAAAAAGTCCAGAAATTTTTAAATTTTTTTCAACAATAGAAGAAATTTCAGAACCTATATTTTTTTTTTTTAAAATTTTTTTAAAACTTTCTCGTGAATTTTCATCAATTGATAATGGTGAAACTGCTATTGGCAGAGGATTTAAATTACCTCTTGTTATATCAACCTCGATTAAAGCCGAAACTGGCGTTGATGAAATTAAAAACAATAATAAATATATTTTTCTTATCATAAGTTTATATTATCCTTCTAACATCTCTCTTGCATCAAAATTTAATTGTAATTCTTTCCATCTTTCATAGCCTGTAGTTGGAACTCTTAAAGGTTGGCACAATTTTACTGCTCTTAAAGCACTTTCCGCTAATACTTTGTAAAATCCTTGGCCAGGTTTATTCATTCTTGCATGATCTAAAATTTCAGATTGGGATACAGTGCCATCTGGATTTAATTGTAATTTTATTCTCACTAGTAAATTTTCGTTGTAAGGTAAACCCAAAGGAATACTCCAACAACCAAAAATTTGTGCTTTTAAAGCATCTTCCTCACTTAACGATAAGCCAACATTTTCAACTTTTTTATTTTGGTCCTGTGTAACTTTATCGGTTTTATTAACAGTTTCAGCTGCTTCAACCTTAGACTTATCTATTAAAGCAGCTATATTATTTGGGTCAAATAACTCTTTTTTTTCAAATTCAGAGACCTGCTTTACTTCATTATCAATCTTTTCTGGATTTTGCTTATCCTCTTTTATTTTCTCAATTTTCTTTGTTTTGTCCTCAGGCATTGGAACTGCATCTGGTTTTACTTTTTTTACTTTTTTAGGTGGTGCTTGTTGAGAAACAAGTTTTTTTTCTTTTTCTTTTATTTTTTCAATTATCTTTTTTGCCTTGGGTGCAAATGGAATATTTGTTTCATCTGTAATTTGTATTAATTCAACTGAAACAATTGGAGGAAGATCAATTGGTTTCTTAGCTAAAAAAGGTAAGCTCATTGCAGTAATAATAATCAATATTAAGTGCAAAAAAGAAGAGATAATTAAACTTCTGTTCACTTATTTTACCTTTCTTTATATGGCTCTGATATCAGTGCAACTTTTGTAAAACCTGAACCAGATAATAAACCCATGATTTCAAGTACTCTTCCATAATTAATAGTTTTATCACCTCTTACATAAATTCTAGTATCTGTTCTATTTTTTGAGACGGCTAAAACTTTTGCAATAATTTTTTCATACTCAACTTTTGATTCTTGAATAAAAATTTCACCTTTTGAATTAATTGATAAAGTTAGTGGCTCAGCTTCTTCAGGTAAAGAGTCTGCAGAGCTCTCAGGTAAATCAACTTGAACTCCTACTGTAAGTAATGGAGCTGTAACCATGAAAATAATTAAAAGAACTAACATTACATCAACAAACGGCGTTACATTTATTTCGCTTATAGGCTCTTTGGAGGAACGATTTAACTTAAAAGCCATTTTAGATTATCGTTAAAAATCTTCTGGAAAAATTTTCCAATTTTTGAGAATATTTTATAGAATCGTTATTAAATCTATTATAAGCAACTACAGCTGGAATTGCTGCTAGAAGACCAAGAGCAGTTGCAAATAGTGCTTCCGCGATTCCTGGAGCGACAATTGCTAAGCTTGTATTTCTAGAAATTGCGATTGATTGAAAAGAATTCATAATACCCCATACAGTTCCAAATAAACCTATAAATGGTGCAGTTGACCCAACAGTTGCCAAAAAGGTAAAACCTTTACTAATTTTATTCATTTGCTTTTCAATTCCAGTCTCAAGCATTGTTGTAATTCTATTGTTAAGGTCTATTTTTGATTTTCTTTTTAAAAGACTTTGCATTGCGTCTTTAAAAACTAATGCCATAGGATCCTCAATATTAACTGGTAGATTGTTATAAAACGACTCAGCTGATTTTGAATTCCAAAATTTTTTTTCAAATTCTTCTGAGGACTGATTTATTTTTTTAAATAATCTTATTTTTTCTATAATTACCGCCCAAGAATATATGGAGCATGCTATAAGAAGAATTATTACAGACTTAACAATTATGTCCGCTCTCAAGAACAAATTAATTAACGAAAAATCTGCGCTCGATGCTAGTCCGACTGCTTGAGTTGATATATCTGCTTCCATATTTTCTTCTCACACTTAAATGTGTCATGATTTTGTCTTTAAATTTCTAGTTAATCCTCAATTTTGTATGTTTCATAATAAAAACTTGCTATCAAAATAGCGTCTGCTTTATTAGAATCCTTTTTTCTTGACAAATGTGATGAAAAATAAGGGAATATCTCTATTGCTCTAGTTCTGCTAGCATCTTTTTCAGAATTAATTAAGTTAAAATGTCTTTTCCATTTCGCAGGCCTAACAAAGTACATTGGTAGTTGCATGGCAGAACATATTCCTTTCAGAATTCCGAATGATTGACCAAAATTAAACATACTCGTAACCCCTTGTCCTGGCATTGCAGATACTTGTTCAATTACCACTCTTATATCCTTGCTCTGAGACTTTTTTATTCTTTGTGAGATTTCATTAAAAATTTGTGATCCATTTACTTGCCTTTTATTCTTTTTTCCATCCGCCATGGTTGGCATTTCGACTACATCAATAATTTCACCATTCTCAAAAAAACAAATTGATCCAGAAATACCAGGGTCTATTCCAATTATTAACATAATTTATTCTTTAAGTTCTGCATTTGAGAAAATATTTTGTATATCATCATCTTCCTCTAATAATTCAAAAAAATTGGCTAGTTCCTCATTATTTTCTTTAGAAATTTTAATACTATTAATTGGGATCCATTCAATTTCAGTTGAAATAAAATTTTCAATTTCTTTTTCTAATTCTTTCTTTACATTATAAATCTCGTTTACAGGACATTGAATTTCATGAAAATTTTCATTTGATTTACACTCTTCAGCACCGGCTTCAATGGCGAGTTCTAATATTCTATCATCAGATAATTCTTTTTTATTAATTTTAATTATTCCAACTTGATTAAAATTATGAGAAGCTGAACCTTGTGTGCCCAAACTTCCTCCAGCTTTTTGAAAAATAGTTCTTATGTTTGATGCTGTTCTATTTTTATTATCTGTCAAAGCTTCTACTATAACGGCAACTTTATTAGGCCCAAAACCTTCATATCTTAAATTTTCGAAATTTGATTCAGTATTTATCGAAGATTTATCTATTGCTCTCTCAATGTTATCTTTTGGCATGTTTGCTGATCTGGCAGCTTGAATTGCAGATCTTAAACGAGGATTCATATCAGGATCTTTATCACCCATTTTTGCCGCAACAGTAATTTCTTTAGATAATTTTGAGAAAATTTTTGACCTCAATTTATCAGCTTTACCTTTTTTATGTTTTATACCTGCCCAATGTGAATGTCCTGCCATAAATAGATTAAGTATTTTTTAACTGACCTCCAAAAATAAAACTTTTTACATCTTTAGCAAGTCCAGTTTCTGTATCGCAATTAACTATAACACCACTCAAAGTAGCTTCGCCTTTTGCCGGAAAATGTTTTACAGAATCTTTTTTAAAAAATTTGTTTAGAGAATTTTCTACGTTCATTCCTATAACAGATTGATAATCTCCGCACATGCCTGCATCTGTTTGGTAGGCAGTACCATTTTTTAAAATCCTAGTATCGTTAGTTGGTATATGTGTATGAGTTCCTATTACAAGTGTTGCTTTTCCATCAAAGAAATGACCTATAGCATTTTTTTCACTCGTTATTTCTCCATGAAAATCAATTATTAAAAAATCATAATCTTTTTTAAGTTTATATTTTTCCAAAAATTGTTTTGAAATTTCAAAAACATTATCACATTTTTTCATAAATACATTTCCCATTAAATTTAAGACACCAACTCTTAAATTTTTTTTTGTAGTAAAAACTTCAAAACCTTTTCCAGGTGACGGTTCAAATAAATTTTTAGGTCTAAGTAATCTATTTTCTTTTTCGATAAAATTCATTATATCTTTTTGATCCCAAACATGATTTCCAGTTGTGATAACATTCACTCCACATCTAAAAAAATCTTGACAAATTTCTTTTGTTAACCCAACTCCATTTTCTGCAGCATTTTCAGCATTTACTATTACAAAATCTATGTCGTGTTTTTTTATTTGATTTGAGAGATCGCTTGTTAATTTCGAACAACCTGAATTTCCCACAACATCACCCAGAAATAATATTTTCATATAAGTTTCTCTCCGTCATTATAAAATCTAATTTGATGTCATATTTTTGAATTGGTATTTTTTTTACTTTTTGAAAAGAGTAAGCTAATCCTATAGTTACAACTTTTTTATTTTGTTTTATCTTTTTGATATATCTATCGTAAAAACCACCACCATATCCTAATCTATTCAAGTTTTTATCAAAAGCTACTAAGGGAACTAATAAAATATCTGGGTAAATAACTTTATTAGAGATTGGCTCAGGGATGCCGTATTGATTGATCATTAATGGATCTTTAATAGACCACTTGAAAAAATTCATTTGAGAATTTTTTTTTATTTTTGGCAATGAAATTACATAATTTTTTTTCTCAAATTTCTCTAAAATTTCCATAATGTCTAATTCATGATTATAAGGATAATAACCGCCTAAAATTTTTGATTTAATTCTAATTTTTTTTATTAATTGAAATATTTTTTGAAAGTTAGATTTATTATTTTTTAATTTAGAATTGCTTCTTATTTTTAATATTTTTTTTCTGATGTCAGATTTATTCACAAATTAAACTAAGATAAATTTTCTAGGTTGGCTTTTTCCACAAAATTTGAAATTTCATTAGCTGCTTCATCAAGTAACCTTTCATAATTTTTTTGACTCATTTCAATTTCATTCTTTATTTTGTTATGGGTTAAATTTAAATCTTTTATCTCTTGTTCTTTTTTATCTTTATAATCATAAATTAAAGATTTTAATTCTCTAAATCTATCAGAAAGTTCTTTAAGTTCCCTTTTTTTTTGGTCAACTTTTTTTTGTGTCTCGTAATATTCATCCATAACTTTAACTGCCGTAATCAATAAAAGTTTATTTTCTCCTAAATTTCCTAAATTATTTTTTAACTCATTAAATTTTTGATTTATTTGAATTAATAATTCCTCTAAGTGATCCTCTTGTCCATCCTCACAAGATAATAAAAACTCTTTACCATTAAATTTAATACTTACGTTTGCCATTTATCTATTTCATCTAACAAAGTATCTGTTTCTTGATTTAATTCATCAATTTTTTCTGAAAATTCTAACTGTTTTTTTTGATCAATTTTTTCTTTATTTTGAAATTCGTCTAACTTTTCACTTAAAATATTGTAATCATCGGCCAAACTTTTATATTTTTCCTCTAATTCTTGCTTTTCAATTTCTAATTGATTTTTTTGTTTGTTTAAATTTTCTAAATTTTTTTTTATATCAGGGTTTTTAAGATTTAAACTTTTTAATTTAGCTAAGGCTAAACTGAGCTTTTTTTCTTTTTCGATCACAGAATTCATATATATATAATTATATTATTAAATCGAATCTTCTTAGTCTATACAGGATAATTTTTGAGCAAACATTATAAAGAATTAGCTAATTGCATAAGATTTTTATCAATTGATGCTGTGCAAAAAGCTAATTCCGGACACCCAGGAATGCCCATGGGTATGGCTGATGTAGTTACTGTTTTATTTAAAGATTTTTTAAAATTTAATCCAAAAAATCCAAGTTGGATAAATAGAGATAGATTTGTTCTATCTGCTGGTCATGGATCAATGTTGCTTTACTCTCTCCTATATTTAACAGGCTATAAAAGTATTTCCATGGAAGACATCAAAAATTTTCGACAACTAGATTCTATTTGTGCAGGACACCCTGAATACCACCCTAATACTGGGATAGAAACTACAACTGGCCCACTTGGACAAGGAATATCCAATGCAGTAGGATTTGCATTGTCTGAGGAAGTGTTAAAAAAAAAACTTGGAAAAAAAGTTATCGATCATAAAACGTATGTTTTAGCAGGTGACGGTTGTTTAATGGAAGGAATCAGTCACGAAGCACTAAGTCTAGCAGGTCATTTAAAATTAAAAAATCTCGTTTTGTTGTTTGATAATAATTCTATATCAATTGACGGTCCAACAAACCTAGCAGTTTCTGATAATCATGAAAAAAGATTTAAGAGTTATGGATGGGAATATTTACAAATTAATGGTCATAATTTTAAAGAAATATCAAAAGCTCTAAAAAAAACTCAAAAATCCAAAAAACCTGTTGCAATTTCCTGTAAAACTAAAATCGGCTATGGATCACCTAACAAAGCAGGTAAGGCATCCTCTCATGGAAGTCCCTTAGGTGAAGATGAAATTAAATTAGTTAGAAAAAAACTAAAATGGAATTATGATCCTTTTGAAATCCCAAATATATTGTTGAATGAGTGGAAAAAAATTGGAGAAAATGCTTCAAAAAAAGCGAAACTGCACGAACTAAAAAACAAAAAAATCTTTTCAAATTTCAAGAATTTAAACTCATTTAAAAACTCAATTGAAAAAATTAAAAAAGACTATTTAAAAAATTCAAAGCCAATTGCTACAAGAAAATCATCTGAAATGTTTTTAAACATCATAGCCAAAATGCCTAATTTAATTGGTGGTTCAGCTGACTTAGCTGGATCAAACAATACAAAGACTCAAGATCATAAGATAATTAAACCAAATAATTTTTCTGGTAACTATATTCATTATGGAGTCAGAGAGCATGCGATGTGTGGAATAATGAATGGTATTGCATTACATAGCAATTTCATTCCATATGGTGGAACATTTTTAATATTTAGTGATTACTGTAAACCGTCAATCAGATTAGCAGCAATGATGAAACAAAGAGTTATTTATGTTTTCACACATGACTCTATTGGTTTAGGTGAAGATGGTCCAACTCATCAGCCTATTGAACAATTAACAAGTTTAAGATCTATTCCAAATTTAAATGTTTTCAGACCTTCTGATACAATCGAAACTTTTGAGTGCTGGCAATTAGCTCTTGAGAGTCAAGACACACCAAGTGTAATAGCTTTGACTAGACAAGGAGTAAACCCTGTAAGACTTGAGTATTCTAATAATAACGTATCGTCAGTTGGTGGTTACGAAGTTTTTAGAACTGGAGACAATATAAGTGTTACAATTTTAGCTACTGGATCAGAAACTAGTCTAGCGATTGATGTGAGTCATAAATTAGCCACAGATAGTATCTATTCAAAAATAATATCGATGCCTTGTCACAAATTATTTGATCAACAAGATGATGACTATAAGAGTAAAATTTTAGGGGAAACAAGTCTTGTAGTATCTATAGAGGCTTCAGAGACAGATTATTGGAAAAAATACACTGGCAAAAATGGATTAAATTTTGGAATTAATAATTTTGGAAAAAGTGCTCCTTACAAAAAAATATATGACTATTTTGAATTAAACTCAGAAAATATAATAAAAAAGATTAAAGAAAAATTATGAAAATAAAAGTTGGTATCAATGGAATGGGCAGAATTGGGAGAATGATAATCAGATCTATTGTAGAAAGTAATAATAAGAACATTGAAATAAAACATATCAATAATAGAACAAGTTCTGAAATTTGTTTAGGTCTTTTAAAGTATGACTCAATTCATGGAAAATTTGATGCTAATTTAAGTTTCGATGATAACCATCTAATTATTAACAAAAATAAAATATCTTTTAGTCAAGAGACAGATTTAAACAATATTAATTGGAAAAAATATGATGTTGATTATGTTTTTGAATGCACTGGAAAATTTAATTCAAAAGATAAGCTTAATCTTCATTTAAGTAACGGAGCTAAAAAGGTAATTGTTTCAGCCCCATGTAAAAATGCAGACAAAACTATTGTATTTGGTGTAAATCAGACACATTTAAAAAAGGAAGATAAGATAATCTCTGCTGCATCATGCACAACTAATTGTCTTGCACCTGTTGCTTACGTTTTAAATGAAAATTTCGAGATAGAAAAAGGTTTCATGACAACAATCCATGCTTTCACGAGTGATCAAAGAATTTTGGATAATTCTCACAAAGATCCAAGAAGAGCTCGTTCTGCAAGTCAATCTATTGTACCAACTTCAACTGGAGCCTCAAAAGCAATTGGAGAAATAATACCCTCTCTTAAAGGAAAATTAGATGGTATAGCAATGAGGGTGCCCACACCAAATGTATCTTTAGTCGAACTTGTTTTTTGCACAAAAAAGGATTTAGATATTGAGAAAATTAATTCAGCATTTCAAATTTTTAGTAAAAAAAATAAGATTCTTAAAATAACAGAGGAAAAACTAGTGTCCATTGACTTTAATCATAATCCTGCATCAGCAATTATTGATGCAAATTTAACAAGTGTAATTGGTAAAAATATGGGTAAAATTTCAGCTTGGTACGACAATGAGTGGGGTTTTTCTAATAGAATGTGTGATATAGCAGAATATCTTCACAAAATTTCTTAATGAAAAGTATCAAAGATCATGAAAATCTTAATCAGAAAAAAATTTTGTTAAGGTTAGATTTAAATGTTCCACTAAAAAATGGATTAATAATTGATGAAACTAGGATTGATAAAATTATACCAATTATTAAATTTTTAATCAAAAAAAATTCAAAAATCATAATAATCTCTCATATAGGAAGACCGAAAGGTGAAATAAATAAAGCTCTTTCACTTAAACCAATTTGTAAAAATTTAGAAAAAAAATTAAATCAAAAAATAGCACTAATTTATGATGATATCTTTAAGTTAGAAAAAAAAAATTTATTTAAAAACTCTACTGATCAGATTATTTTTTTAGAAAATATAAGATTTTATAAAGAGGAAGAAAACAATGCTACTTCTTTAGCAAAACATCTGGCAAATCTTGCTGATATATATGTCAATGATGCATTTTCATGTTCTCATAGAGCTCATGCATCCGTATGTAAAATCACTGAATTTTTACCGTCCTTTGCTGGATTACAATTAGAAACAGAAATAAGTGCCTTAAAAAAAGTTACAACTGAAATAAAAAAACCAGTTACATGTATTATCGGAGGGTCGAAAATTTCGTCAAAAATTGGAATAATTAAGAATTTGATACCTAAATTTGATAATATTATAATTGTCGGGGGAATGGCAAATAATATTCTTATTCATAAAGGATATCAAATAGGTAAATCAATTAAGGAAAAAAACTGTGAGTTTTTAATAAATGAAATTTTTAAAACTTCAGAAAATCACGCTTGTAAAATTATTTATCCTGATGACGTATTAGTTGGAAAAAATATGGATGATAAATCAAAAGTAAAAGAACTTAATTTTATTAATGAAGATGATATAATATTAGATATTGGACCTAAAACAGTTCATAAAATTAAGAATATTATTGAAAATAGTAAAACTGTTCTATGGAATGGTCCAGCAGGCTACTTTGAAAACCCAAATTTTGCTAATGGTAGTTATGAAATTGCTAAATCGATCATAAAAAAAAATAAAGATAAATCAATTTACTCTGTCGTAGGAGGTGGAGATACGATAGCTTTAATAAATCAAATTAATGCAATACAAGACTTTAATTTTGTTTCAACTGCTGGTGGAGCGTTTTTAGAATATCTTGAAGGAAAAGAACTTCCTGGTATAAAAGCACTAAATTAATATGACTGAGCTGAATAACATAGCAATAAAAATTCTTGGAAAAGGTAAAGGTATTTTAGCAGCGGATGAAAGTACTGGCACAATGACCAAAAGATTAGAAGGTGTGAAAGTTCCCTCAACACCAGAAAATAGATTATTATTTAGAGAAACTCTATTTAGCGCATCAAGTATGAAAGAGTGTATTGGTGGAGTAATTTTATACGATGAAACAATAAAACAAGAGTCTTCAAAAAAAAATAGAATTCCAGAATTAATTTCAAAAATGGGTTCTGCACCAGGTATAAAAGTTGATACTGGTGCTAAAGTTTTAGCTGGTTCCCCTGATGAGAAAATTACCGAAGGCTTAGATGGATTAAGGGAAAGACTTAAAGAATATTTCAAACTTGGTGCAAAGTTTACAAAATGGCGAGGTGTTTATAATATTGCAAAAAATTATCCAAGTAAACTTTCAATGCTTTCTAACGCTCACGCATTAGCAAGATATTCTGCAGTAGTTCAAGAATGTAACATGGTTCCAATAGTTGAACCAGAGGTATTAATGGATGGTGAACACTCTGCAAAAGAATGTTTTGAGAAAACCTCAGAAGTTATTAAGAGATGTTTCGAAGAACTGATAATGCATAAAGTAGATCTAAAAGGAATTATACTTAAACCAAATATGATTTTAGCAGGTAATAAATCTAAAGAAAAGATTTCAAATCAAGAAGTGGCAAAATTAACTCTGCAATGTTTAAAAAGTTCAGTGCCGTCGGAAGTACCTGGTATTGCTTTTTTATCAGGTGGTCAATCAGAAATAGAGGCAACAGAAAATTTAAATCTGATAAATAAGTATAATAATACTAATTTTATAATGAGCTATTCCTACGGACGAGCTCTTCAACAAAGTGCCTTAAAATTTTGGTCAAAAGATACCCAAAATATTGAAGGTACTCAAAAGATTTTTAACCACCGGGCAAAAATGAATACTTTAGCTGCTCAAGGGAAATGGTCTAAAGATCTTGAAAATTAATAAAAACAAATTCCTATATTTAATCTCACCTTTAAAAATTAATAAAGTTTTCTATATTGATTTAGTTAAAGTTCTTAAACAAAAAAAAGTGAGTTTTTTCCAACTTAGATTAAAAAATGAGAGCTTTAAAAAAAGATTATTAATTGGAAGAAAAATCAAAAAAATTTGTAAAAAATTTAATGTAAAATTTTTAATAAACGATGATGTATATCTTGCCAAAAAATTAAATGCTGACGGTTGTCACTTGGGGCAAAAAGACATCGATATTATTGAGGCTAGAAAGATAATTGGAAATAAAATAATAGGCATTACATGTCATAACTCAATAAGATTAGCTAGAAAAGGACTAAAAAATAAAGCTGACTATTTAGCATTTGGTGCTTTTAATTCTTCAAAGACAAAAAAAGTAAAATATAAAGCCTCGATTAATTTACTTAAAAAAGCTAGAAAGATCACAAAAATCCCTATTGTTGCTATTGGTGGAATTAATTCAAATAATTACAAAAAACTTATATTGAATAAAGCAAACTTTTTGGCTATTTCAGGCTACATTTGGAACAATAAAAAACTAAAACCGATAGATGCAATTAAAAATTTGAGATGAAAATTAACGCAGGTGAAATAAGAGTTGGTATGCTACTAGAGCACAAAAACGATTTGTGGCAAGTACTTAAAACGCAACATGTAAAACCAGGCAAAGGTGGCGCATTTGCACAAGTTGAAATGAAAAGTGTAAATAAAAATACAAAACTAAACGAGAGATTTAGATCAAGCGAGACGGTTGAAAAAGCATCATTAGATGAAATAAACCATAATTTTATGTATGAGGATGAAAACAATTATTTTTTTATGGATCCAAAGTCTTTTGAACAATTAGAGGTAAAAAAAAATATTGTTGGTGAAAAAGGAAAATTATTAACTGAAAACTTGGAAGTAACTGTAAATTTTTATAACGAGTTACCGATTTCAGTAGACTTACCTAATCAAGTTAAATGTAAAATACAAAATACAGATGCTGCCTTAAAGGGTCAAACTGTATCTTCATCTTACAAACCAGCAATTTTGGATAATGGTTTAAATATTCAAGTGCCCCCTTTTATTGAAGCTGGTGATGAAGTAATAATTGACACTAGAAGTCTCGAATATGTTAAAAAAATTTAATTTATGAATTCAATTTCTGCAAACTTAAATGTAATGATTAAAGCGAGTGAAAAAGCCTCTAAAGTTTTGATAAGAGATTTTGGAGAAATAGAAAAATTACAAGTTTCTAAA